>Ga0182024_10001968_pt1 | contig 51798 bp, 29 predicted proteins | sample P32metaG_FD_120480 | JGI IMG/M metagenome (GOLD analysis project Ga0182024, IMG submission 120480) | Permafrost microbial communities from Stordalen Mire, Sweden - P3-2 metaG (Illumina Assembly) | ecosystem: Environmental > Terrestrial > Soil > Wetlands > Permafrost | place: Sweden: Stordalen... | reverse complement strand
TATCCATGGAGACTGCGGTGGCTACAAAGATTCTAATCGTGGACGATCATGAAATTGTGCGCGAGGGCATCAGGACGCTGATTACCAGAGCGAGACCCAACTGGGAGATCATAGGCGAGGCAAATAGCGGTGCGCAGGCAATTGAGATGTGTGAGACCTTGAAACCTGATGTGATAGTTCTCGACATCACGATGCCCGGCATGAGCGGTCTTGAAGCGGCCTCCAAAATGGCTGCATCCCGGTTAAAGAGTCGGGTCTTGATGTTTACAATGCATGAAGCTGAAAGGCTATCCGGCGAGGTTCGGCAAGCGGGTGCTCACGGTTTTGTTCTGAAATCCCAAGCTGCTCGTGATCTCATTCGCGCCATCGACTGCCTCCTCGCGGGAGGGACGTTTTTTGGCTCGGAGTCCGCAGCCGAAAAGGACGCATCGGACGCGCCTTCTTTGGATTCTACGAACCCGCAATCTGCTCGGAATTGTAGAGAGCCGATTGTCGCTGCCAGCGGGGCGAAGCGTCGCCGCGTCAAAAAGACATTCCCAGTTTTCCGAGCTCCGAGATTTTATGTCTTTGACGGATTCCGAAGTCAAAATCCTCCAGGCAGGGCAAACATTCCTCGCGAAGGCCGCTCCGGAGAAGCACAGTTTCAGGCTGTGGAGTACAGGCAGGACTGTCAGGCAGGCAGCTGAAGGGCCGACTTCCTACTCGAGGAGCCATTGTTTCAATGGCTTAGCTCCAGTGCGGAATATTCAGACTTCCCCAGTCACGACAAAGAGAATAAGACAAGAAAAACAAAGTTACGATTGGTTTGAATTCGGTCATCGAGGCCGCACGTCGAGTGCGGGCGCGTTCCAGGCGGACACGCGAACGATCAGGTCAGACCTGCTGGCAACCGGCGGCTTCGTGATTAGATTTAGTTAGTCCGCTCATTATTCGCACGGTTCCGCGAGAGTTGCGGTCTCGCCGGCAGCAAGCCAGAAATAGTTGTCGCAGTAGAACAGAGTAGACATCAGGCTGTAATGGAAATTTTACAGGATACGCCGGACGCGCTTCTTTTCGGGGATGTCCGCAATTCGGGAGCCACAATTCGGGAGCCTCATTGACACACCTGCGACACTCTGTTATTGAATCGTCGCGAGAGTTCTGAAAAGTCACAAACAGTTATTTCTTGCGAGGGCGAGTCGATTGTTTCTCTCGCGCGCTATACAGAGGAACAAGTGTCCTGTCCGAAACGAAGTCTTCTTGACCCAATCTACGCCGCGGTCATTCTTTGTTTCTTGTCGTCCGTGGCTTGGACGCAGGGCGAGGGCGCCGATGTTCACGAGCTGCTAAAAGACGAAATCTTGTCTCCCGCGGTGGCCGAATTCCAGATCCGTCAATACATAATTCAAAATACAGCGGCACTTCCGAAGCCTCCGGCAACCGCGCAGGAATGGAACGCAACGGCGACGCGCTTGCGGCGTCACTTGCTCGATGATGTCATATTCCACGGGTGGCCTAAGGAGTGGATTGAGTCCGCGCCCAAGTTTGCAGAGAGCGGTGTGATTGAGACCGGCGATGGCTATCGTATTCACAAACTGCGCTACGAGATTGTCCCGGGCTTCGAATCTGCCGCGCTGCTCTACGAACCGGAGCACGTTGACTCCAGAGCCCCGGCTATCTTGAATCTGGCCGGACACGACGGCCCCCTGGGATATGCCTATGAGTTCAAGCAAAAGCGCTGCATCAGCTTTGCCAAGCATGGAATTCTGGCGCTGAACCTGGAATGGTTCGGGTTCGGCGAACTCGGCAAGACGGGAAACGAGCATTGGTTCGCGGCTCACTTGGACATGGTCGGGGCCAATGGACTGGGGATTTTTTATCTGGAAATGCGCCGGGGCCTGGACTATCTCTACAACCATCCGCATGTAGATAGGAACCGGATTGGAGTCACGGGCTTGTCCGGAGGCGGGTGGCAAACGATCGTCCTGAGTGCTTTGGATGAGCGGGTCAAGGCCACCAATCCGGTTGCCGGATTCTCGTCCCTTCGCTCCCGCGTGGAGGTGAAGGAATATGGCGATATGGGAGATGTCGAGCAGTCGGGGACGGACTTCCTGCAAGGCTTTGATTATCCTTATCTCGTAGCTCTAATGGCACCGCGGCCAACCCTGCTCACCTACAACGGCGAAGACGACTGCTGTTTCCGTGCCAATCTGGTCAAGCCGCGAGTTTATGACGCGATCCAGCCTTTCTTCGGGCTTTTCGGTAAGGCAGATAGTTTCATCTGGCACGAGAATCGGGATCCCGGCAACCACAATTATCAACTGGACAACCGGCTCGCGGATTACCGCTTCTTCACCAGGCAGTTTGGTCTTCCTCTAATTGACAGCGAAGACGGCGTACCCGCCGCAGTAAAGAGCTACGAAGAGTTGGTCACTCCTTTGCCGCAGGACAATTTGACAATCCTCGACTTGGCCCGCAGGCTGGGGCGCCAAATTGCTCGGAATCCGATTCCCACCGGCGCCTCAGACAAAGCGGCCTGGGCGACTTCCGAACGAAGCAAACTAAAAAACGTGGTTCGCTATAAACCAGTGGAAGTGCAGGATACCTGGTCGGTCGCGATGACCAAGCACCGTGACCTACAGTCCACGTCCTATCTGTTTCAGCTCAGCAACGGTTTGACTGCGAACGGGGTCGTGCTGCGATCAATTCTGCAAAGCTCGGACCGAGCGCCAGTAACGATTGTGCTCAATGACAAAGGTCGGGAAGCGGGCGCCGATGCGGTTCTGCAGCGTTTCAGTCGGGGCGAACAAATTCTCAGTCTGGACTTAGTGTTTACGGGTGCGGCTTGGAAGAACGAGTACCCTTTTCTATTTGCGCAGATGCTGGATTCGCTGGGCGACCGTCCCATCGGAATGGAAGCTGCCCAGCTTATCTGCATTGCACGTTGGGCGGAGCAGAGAGCAGGGGTCTCCAAGGTACGGCTGGAAGTCGGAGGCATGCGGAATCAGGCCGTGGCGCTGGTGGCGGCGGCGCTTGAACCCGAATTGTTTTCCGAACTTGTCGTGAGCGAGGGCATTCGCAGCTTCAGTTACGTGCTGGAGAAGCCGGTGACATTCGATCAGGCTCCGGAGCTTTTTTGCCTCGATCTGTACAAAGACTTCGACATCGACACGTTGGAGACTCTGGCCGCGCCAGTGACCATTCGCGCAAGCCACTATCTGTAGCTTACCGGAAGTAAGCCGTAGTTTTCGGAAGAAGCGAAAGCGATCGTTGGAGCCTAAGCGTGAAGGTGCAAGATCAGTCCAAAATCGAATCTGTTTCAGTGTATTAGAAGCGGATGCCGGCGTACCACGAATGGCTGCGAATTGCGATGCACTCGACCGGAGACGGCAATTATGCTGCGTCCGTGCCCGTCACGCCCGAGGGGATTCGTTACTATTTCGAAGCAGTTGACGAAGCCGGCAATGCCGCCAACTATCCCAACTTTCTCGAACAGACGCCATATTTTGTAATTGACAGCTGGGCGCCGCAGTTGATGAGCCGGTGATTGTTCCCGGCGATCGCGGACAGGGAGTAAACATCGAGTTGGGTCAAAGCGGGTCCATCGCGATGGATTTGGCATCAGCAAAATGGAGTGCGACGCGCTACCCGCGCAGCGTCAATGGACAGGCCCCAAGGTCACAGAATTCGCTCTTTTTTCCAGGGCACGGAGCTTCACGTCGTCAGGAAACAGTTCAATGCCTTGCCGCAGAACGGCAAGAGCATCACCGTACTGGCCTAGAGTCATGTGGTCGCTGGCCAGCATTTCATACACTTCACGGAAATATGGACTCGAGCTACGAGCTTTCTCAAGAATTTTGATCGCCTTCTCCTCCTGTTGCGTACGAGTGTACAAATCTCCAAGGAAAAGATAGTCATCAATATTGGGGACCGTGATGCGAAACAGGCGCTTCATGTGATCGATGGCTCTTAGTTTTCCTGCGGGTGTGTCTTTTCTGAATTCGGCACGAGCCAACACGCGAAGAACGGCAGGATCTGAAGGCGTGCTGCTCGTTACCTGCTGTATGAGCCGGGTCAACAACGGGTCAAAGTCATGGTGTCCCTCACGTACCAGACTGTCGTACGCCTCCAGCAAAACTACTGGTGGAATCGATTGGAGTTGCTTCCATTCGGCGGGTGGTGCGGATAGAACAAGCAATTCCGGTTTCTGATTGTGATGCGACTGATCTGACGGTTGCAGGGCTGAGCTCGCTTGCGCAGGGATCGAGTGATCGGTGAGCGCCGCGTGAGCGATGGTGGTGACGGTGCGTTTCGGCATGTGGCAGGTCAGACAATCGTCGGGCGGATTGGTGGCCAGTCGTTTTGTCGGTTCCAAGCGGCAACTCTGTTCGGTGTGGCAGCCCAAACATTCGGAACGGTAATTGGCAAAGGCCTTCGCCGCCGAAGACTCCACATGGGGATCGTGACACGTGATGCAGTGCAAATTTCGACTAGCCCGGTAGCATTTGCTCAGCGTCATCCCAAAGTAATGTTCCAGCGGCAGGGAGGAGGGGATTGCGCCAGCTTCCGGCGCAATCTTGAAAATGGAAACATAATTAGCCAATGGCATTCCGGGACGAAAGTCCCGTATGTTTTTCCCTGGCATTTCGACCCGCACATCTTGCCCCTGGTGGCATCGCATACAAATGTTGTCGGCCAGCCATCCTGACAGCCGCGCCGGATTGACAATGCTCGCGTCGGCACTCGCAGAAGGTGCCGCCCCTGCCATTAGGTCTTGAGCGCGTTCCGCAACGTGCAGCTCGCCAGGACCATGGCAGTTTTCACATCCCACCGCCAGTTCGTCGAAGGGCGGGTCTTTATATAGGCCGACTTGCCCCGCTACCGGATTGGGCCGACCACTGTGGCATGTAATGCAGCGACCCAGAATGGGCCGAGTAAAACCCCGGTTCTGAACCTCGAATCCAGGAGCAAAGCCCCAAGAATGCGTCTTGGTGTAATAGCTAAGAGGAGCTTCGAACAAATAATGGTCCCGCTGAATCAGGAAGCCGAAACCGTTCGCTCCCGCGCCAATGTCATAGTCGACTTTCCAACTTTGCCGGAATAGTTCTTTACCGTCGGCATCAAGCGCATACTGGCTCTGAAAGAGCCCGCCATCTCTGCGCATTACGTCGAAATACTGATTGCTGTCCTTGTCGTACACCGTGGCCGGAAGGGGCAGCACCGATGCCAGAGAGTTGGCATCTCCGGGCAGCATGGACATACCCATCGAGGTCTGGCGGAAGCTGCTGTAAATGTTGGAATGGCAGGAGGCGCAGACCTTTGAACCAACATAACGCCCTCCTGCCTCAGTGTTTCGGGCAGGAACAGGATTGGAGGCCTTCTTTCCAGAACTTGCCCGAGTTGTTGCAAGGGTCGACTGCTGGGCCGCGCCGTTCAGCAAGCAAACGAAAGCGATATAGATGAGAATGCAGGCAAAACCTCGTGCTTGAATTGCGCGTTTCAAGCCAATGGGGATGGTACTTAAGGAATAGTTCATGGTATCTGGAAGACGCGTTTTTCAACTCACCTGAGCGAAACGCAGAAGTCGACCCAACGCATGTCTTGCCGGTTGCTTGCTCCGCCCAGGCGCCAGACACTGAGAATTCCAGCGCGATGCCCACCTGATGAGGGTATCCGAAAATTTGGAACGCCATTCTTTATCGTGGCTTTTACCTGGAAGAACTGGCAAAATACCGAAGACCACCCGCATACGCGGAGTTAAAGACAACATGGCAAACAGGTTGAAGGAAATTCTGCAAAAAGGCAAGCCCGCCATCGGCACTTGGCTCGGATGTTCCGATCCATATTTTGTAGAGATGATGGCAGACTTGGGTTTTGATTGGCTGCTCATTGATATGGAGCATATTCCAATCAGCCAGGAGGGCCTGCGCACGATGCTGATGGCGTGCAAAGGCAGCGAGAGTACGATCCTCGTTCGCGTTTCCCTCAACTCCCGGAATTATATTCAGGCATCCCTTGATCTAGGCGCTCAGGGAATCATGGTGCCCATGGTGAATTCTAGCGCCGACGCGGAACGTGCAGTCGAATTTGCCCGCTATCCGCCCCTTGGACGGCGCGGTCTTGGCCCTGTTCGCGCCGGACGTTATGGCAAGAATGACGCTGGTTACCGAAAGACGGCCAATGAGGAAAATCTGCTCTTCGTGCAAATCGAAACGCCGGAAGCGGTGCACAACGTTGAGGAAATTCTCAACGTAAAAGGCATCGATGGTCTCTATATCGGGAACGGGGACCTGGCCAATTTCATGAATGACGGGCAAGTCGGTTCTGCAAGCGTGCAGAAAGTCGTTGATGATCTTATCGAACTTGCCACTCGCAGGTCGTTACCAGTCGGGTTGCCCACATGGTCGCCAGAGGAATACCAGCGTTATGCCCAGCGTGGGGCGCAGCTTCTCACTATCGGAAGCGACCTGCGATTTGCCGCAAACGGAGGCACAGCAGAACTGCTCGGTACGCGCGAATTGTTGAAGAACAGTTAGAGTACCGTCCTAATCAACCCGCTCGTACACATGACTTGTTCCGAGAATAGAGGTTCTTAGCGTTGGGCCTGAATGCCGTTCTAGCTTGGCCCATAGCCTTGTCTGCGAACTGCTATGATAAGGCATTGGGCGGGGTCTGATAATTCATACGCGAGCTGAGCATTGTCCTCTCTAAAAGAATCCCGATCCGGCAGAGTACCAGCCAAGTATCCTGTCAAATCGCTAGCGAAAGCGCTGCGGATCTTGGATACGGTGGGCCGTCGTCAGCACGGCACCAGCATCGCCGCCCTGAGTAAAGAACTGAAAATGGGCAAGAGCACGGTCCATCGCCTGCTCGCAACCCTACGTGACTTCGATCTGATCTGGCTGGATCCCACCACCTCCAATTATGCATTAGGGTCGCGCATTCTTCGTTGGAGCGACTTGCTGGTGCAGCAGAACCTGCTGGTGCGCCATGGGTTGCCTGTGCTGCGAGATCTGGTGAGTGCCGGCCGGGAGACAGCGAATCTTGCTGTACTGGATGGTACGGAGGTTCTGTACGTCGCGCAGTTCGAGTCCATGGAGAGGCTGCGGTTGAGCGAAGCGGTGGGCACGCGTCAGCCGGCCCATTCCACTGCGCTGGGCAAAGCGCTCCTGGCAACAATGGCCGATGAGGAATTTGAGCAACTCTACAACAAAGTGGACGGACTGAAGAGTCTCACGGCGAATACGATTTCTGAGAAGCGGCGTCTGAAGCAGCATCTGCGGAAAGTGAGAAATGAAGGCGTCGCGTATGATTTCGAGGAAAACGTTGCTGGAGTGGTGTGTCTCGGTGCGGTAGTACGAAATTTCACTGGCAAGCCCATTGCGGCGATGAGCGTCTCAGTTCCGATTCAACGGTTTCGCGGAGACAATCCGAACATGTTGAAGGAACACTTGATCGAGGCAGTAAACCGGCTCTCGACGGAACTTGGCTACAACCCCTCCGACGCCTCACCGGTTGTTCCGCAGGCCGGAACGGCCGAGGCCATTGTCTAACGTTCGACCAAACCTGAGTCGCCGAAGAGTAATCGCGATGCTTGTGTTCCGCAACCCGCCTTTTGCGGAGCGATAATCTTCATTAGTTCTTAGCTGTGTTCCCAGTGAAGTTGCACTTTTACATCTCAAGTAAGCTGACTTCCAGGGTTCGATCAATCCAGTCCTTTGGGGCTCATCGACTCGCCACGTCCCCACACCACGCGAGAGTGATCGACTGTTTTCTCGTCCACGAAGTTAATCTCGACCTTCCCGCTGCGCAAAAACTCCTCGCGGAACTCTAATCCCAGGCCCGGCCCGGGAGGCACTCCAAGCCGGCCATTTTGCGGAGCACCCGATGCGGTAACGATGGGCAGAAACCTGTCGTTGTAATGTCGCCGGACGGTTTCAAGGATCTTAAGGTTCGGCGTTGCCATGGCCAAATGCCAGCTTGCGAAGTGTGTGATGGGTCCACCGCAATTGTGGTAAGCGACTGGCAGATACATTGTGTGTGCCGCGGTAGCGATCTTCCTCGCCTCTGATAATCCGCCCGACCAGGCGAGATCCGGCATAACGATCGAGACCGCCCGCCGTTCCAGAAGCTCGCGGTAACCCCACCTGGTTAGAAGGCGCTCACTCACGCACAATGGCTGCTTCACCTGACTCGCCAGCGTTTCATAAGCCGCCATGTTGTCCTGAGGAAGCATCTCCTCGAGCCAAGCCACGTTATAAGGTTCCAGCGCACGCGCGATTGCGACGGCAGAAGGCAGATTCCAGAAACCGTGGAACTCCACCATGATTTGCATGCTGTCGCCGAAGGCTTCCCGGATCTTGCGTATCGGTTCGCTACCTTTGGCAATTTCCGCGGATGCGATCGACTGCCCCCGATTTCGGATTGCCACATCATCAAATGGCCAAATCTTCATGGCATTGATGCCCACGCTCATCAATTCCTTGGCCAATTCAACCGGCTGCTTATTGAAATCGTATCTGTCGTCGTAACAGGTGTTGTATACCGGAATTGAATCCCAGCACTGGCCGCCCAGCAGCATGTAGGCGGGAAGTCCGGCGCATTTGCCCAGCAGATCCCACAACGCGACATCGATCGCGCTCAAAGCGCGTATCTCGGCACCAGCCCACCCACGAAACTGGATATGCGTGAAAAGATCCAGCCAAAGTCGTTCGATATCGCGAGGATCACGGCCCAGAAGCACGGGAGCGTAGTCGTAGAGAATCACCGCCTTCTCCGAATCGGGCGCCGGAAACGTTTCGCCCAGTCCGCACAGGCCGGTATCGGTGTGGATTCGCACCCACGTCCAGCCGATCCCTCCGGCGTGTACTTGGGTTACATTGCGGTAAGTGATGGTCTCGACCTTGGTAATTTTCATCGAGCTGATCGTTAGCCTTGACTGTGAATCCGTTTGAAAACTCTTACCGGACGGCGTATCCCGCGTTCCTGGGTCGACTGGTGACGAGAGAGGTGAAACGCCCGAATCGTTCCGGATTGTAGCACGCCGTTCTACTTTAAATTGACAAAACCCGCTCAAAACCTCGATACTGCTGCCCGCACTGATGATGTCACCGATCCATCTGGCCACGGGCAATACCGGGGAATGGTTTTGCCTGAGCGTGTCCAACGGCCAAGTCGCTTTCTCGGTTGTGCCCAGCATCGGCGGCCGAGTTATGGATTTGCGTCTGGGCGAGACCCAAGTCTTCTATTCGAACCCTCGCCTGCGCGGCAAGGCAATTTCTGCTTCAACCGAGGCTGAATCTTCCCTTGGAAGAAACTACGGAGGAAGCAAGGTCTGGCCAGGACCACAGGGCTGGTCTAGCGAGCAGGAGTGGCCCGGGCCGCCCGATCCTGTGCTGGATTGCGGCGAATACGAGTGGCACGCCGATCTCGATGCGAGCACGGCAAAAATTCACTTACAAAGCCAGCATGATGAATACACCGGCATCACGATGAGGCGGGAAATCAAAATCAGTATGGGGAGCAGTTCGGTCGAAGTGCTCCACAGCATGCAAAACACTTCTCGCAGGCCGGTGCGGTGGGCCATTTGGCAGGTGACTCAGGTGGACGCGGGCAAAGGGCTGGAGATTCTCGTTCCGGCGACAGGCTTCCATCAGACCTTTGGTGACAATCCGTATCCGAGCGTCTCCTTCAACCCTGCTGATAAACGCGTGCGCTTGAAATATGCGAATCAAGTAGCTAAGCTCGCCGTTGAAGCCGACCAAGGATGGTTCTCATCCCTGGATCAGGCTCGCGGTCTGGTGATGGCCGAAACTTTTCCGATCACCCCCGGTGCCAGCTATCCCGATGACGCCCCGGTCGCGTTCTGGATCAGCGGTCATGGTACGTTCAGGCTGCATGGAGATCGCGTAGACATGTCGGCGGTGCCGGGGGGCTGTGATCCCCATATAGAAACCGAAATTATGAGTCCTCTGACCAATCTTGCGCCCGGTGAGAGTAGCAATTTCCGAACCGCGTGGCACCTGGCGGCCATCCATGCGCACGAGATCATTTCTGTAAATCATTGCGGCGCAACTGGCGATTCGCTGGCGATTCAACCGGGCTCTCCGGCGCGCTGCACCGGGTCTTTCGGGAGCTTTTGGCAAGCCAGTCTCAAACTGATCGCCTATGATCGCGCGTCGCAAATCGTGGGCACGTTCGAGTTAGGCGAAGTCAGCCCGAAGCGTCCTGTGTTGCTGGACAAGAGCGTCCCTTTGCCTCCGCACACGGTTCGATGCAGCCTGATGATGTTCGACCGTGATCACAAACAACTGGGAGTTCTGGACCGTGTCAACCTTCGCTGACGATTGTCTTGCAGGCAAGAGCGTTCTTATCACGGGCGCCCTCGGCGCAATCGGCCAAGTTGTGGTCAGCGCCTTGCTCGCGCATGGAGCCATCATCTCAGCCAACGACATTCTTCCCGATGAGGAAGCGAATTCCCTGGCTGACGCGCACCGCTGGCCCGCCGACCGTTATTTCTACGTGCGGGCTGATATCACGAAGTGCGATGAAGTAGATCGTATGCTGTCGGCGGTCGTGAAGCGAACCAGCAGGCTCGATATTGCCCTGTGCCATGCCGGCATGGTCCAAGGATGTCCCATCCTCGATTATTCGGAGAACGACTGGGACCGCATCATCGACTTGAACCTTAAGGGAAGCTTTCTTACCGCTCAGGCGGCCGCGCGAATCATGGTGAGCCAGGAGACCACGGGCAAGATCATCTTTACCTCATCGTGGGTACAGGATGTTCCTTGGCCCGAGATAACGCCGTATGCCGTCACGAAAAGCGCTCTGCGCACCCTGATGCGAGGAATGGCGCGCGAACTTGCTCCCCGAGGCATTCGAGTGAATGCGATCGCTCCGGGAATAGTCGGCGTCGGCATGGCAAAACGGCAGTGGGACAGCGACCCCGATTACCGCCGCCGTGCGGAGAAGGCGATCCCGTTAGGCAACCTGCAGACTGCCGAGTCTGTGGCCAATGCACTTCTGTTTCTGGGCTCTGACGCCTCCGAATACATGACGGGCGCCACCTTGCTGGTCGATGGGGGTTGCAGTCTGTACCCGATGGATTGAAGGATCACGTGTCCAACTCGCTGTAGGCCCTGCTGCTCGGCGGACACATCAGCCTTAAGGCACGACAACACAAACAGTAGCCGAGCCACTTACTCAAGCGGGCGCAAGAGAGCACGAGCAGGGGCCGCCTCGTGACCGACAACGCGCAAGGGCAGCACAATCAGGTCATATTCTCCGGGTTTCACTGCGCGGAGGTCTAGTCCCTCAACAATCGGAATACTCTTGCCCAGAAGGATTTGATGAGTTCTGGCTTCGGAAGCCCCGAATTTCTCCGCCGAGAGATAGTCGATGCCTACGAGCTCAATCCCCGCGTCGGCCATGAGCTGTGCCGCTTCCGGCGCAATGTAGGTAAAGTCCTGGTGAAAATTTCGATCCAACAACCATGAATTGCGGCTGTTGCGCGTACGAAATAGGATCCTTTTCGCGCCACGCCAGTTGTGCTTGTTCAGTTCTGCTGCATCGATTGCCGTGGCATCGGGTGAACAATCGATCACGCGCGCGCGGCCCATCAACGTCGTAAGTGGCACCTGATCGATGGACGCTCCTTTCGGCACAAAATGGAGAGGTGCATCCACATGGGTTCCGGCGTGTGCGGTCATCAGGTAAGAAGACAAGGTCACCTTGTCTCCACTAGAAAAGCTCCTTATAAATTCAAACCTTGGCTGAGTGTCTCCAGGGTAAGTGGGTGTAGTGGCAGGATCGAGAGGGGCAGTCACGTCGATCCAGCCGTGCTCGCGGCCCTCGTCCGTTTGACTGTTGGCCGCGAGTGTGGTCACAGCGATGACCACGATACCGAGGATGATTCGACGTTTCATTGTCTGCCCGCCAGAGTGGGATAGCGCAATCGCTAATGCCAAAAAGTCTTAATGCACAGGTTCGTCAGAAACTTGCTGCGAAGGATCATCGATAAGGCTGCCAGTAGAGTACTCTCGCACCAGTTCCTGCTGCTGCTTTCTCTCGAGCTCTGCAACGGTCTTTTTTTCTCGCTGGCCGTCAGCCTTGCGGCCCAGCCGGAAGTAGATTGTGGCCAGCGCCACGTGGCCGGTAAGCAAATCCGGCTGCGCTCGCACCGCCTGTTCGATGAGTGTGGCTGCTTCCGCGAATTGTTCCTTGGACTCGTAGCACAAACCGAGCTGTAGTTGGATACGCCAGTCTCCGGGATTGATCCGCTGCGCGCTTTTGAGCCCCACGATAGCATCCTCTAATTTGTCCGGTCCCTCGCGTCGCAGCAGCGTGGCATAGGAGAGATAGTAATCAGGGTCCTTGGGGTTCTCCTCCATTGCTTTTCGATAGCAGGCTTCAGCCTCGTCTAACTTGCCCATCGCAAAGTAAGAGTCGCCCAGGGCATGTTCAACTTTATCCTCGCGCGGAGGCTTGCTGAGGAGAAGCTTTTCCAAGGTATTTGCTGCGTTTGTGTAATGGTGCTCGCCGTAGTAAGCCAGTCCCAGAGCATACTGATAATTCGGAAGGTTTCCGAACTTAGTTTCCACAGATTTCAGGAAAGCCGCGAGTTGCGTTGGGCGCTTCAAAGCCAGCAGCACCCGCACAAATCCAAAAACATATTCAGCAGAGTCGGGGTCGAGTTGAATGGCTCTTTGAAAACAATCCGCCGCTTCCAGCAGCTTCTTCTGCTTTCGATAGATCTCTCCCAGAGCACCATTGGCGTTCGCCTGATTGGGGTCGATGGCGAGACTGTTTGTTAGCAGCTTTTCCGCAAGCCCGGGAGCTGCGTTTTGTAACAGAACAGCTGCGAGTTTGGACTGTTCGGCAGGAGTGGCGATTTTCGCGTGAATGATTTCGTCAGACTCTCGCTCCGCAGCATCCTGTTGCCCCGTTTTCACATAGCATTCAATCAGGGCTACGCGTGGGGCAATCCCCAACTTAGGTTCGTTCTTCAGATGTCGCAGAGGCGCGATGGCCGCTTTGTAATCCTCTGTCTTCATCAGAAGCAGGCTATAGTTCTGCAACGCACTCGTCTCATTGGGCCGGAAGGCCAAACCAGCGCGATAGGATTCTTTCGCCTTGTTAACGTTCCCCATGCGCCAATACACCAATCCCAGATTGAAATAGGTGTCCGCCTGCCGTGGAGCGAGAGCGCGGGCGCGTTCGAACGCGGAGATCGCCTCATCCAGCTCGTTGACCTCCGCGCAGCTTACCCCCAGGTGGAACCATAAAGCTCCGTCCTTGGGCTCTTGCCGAACCGCCTGGCGCAACAGGCGACGTGCTTCGGCGAAGTCGCCTCGATCCATGGCCGCCTTGGCACGTGACCACAGCGAGGCTGCGGTCTCGGTTTCCTGGGCCGCTACTCGGAGCAAACGACCGCGGTTCCAGCAGCGGACTTTATCACTATCCGCAGAACTTATCGTCGAGCTAGGAACGACCAGTCCGACTGCGAGAAGACAGAACAGATAGGGAGGGACACAACGAGTCATTCGAGGTTCCGGACCCCATTCTATTCGAGTGCCGAATTCAAAGGCTAGCGGGCCGCCGTGAGGCAGCCCGCCGGCAAAACGTCAGAAGTAGAACTTCAAAGCCGCCTGCCCCACCCGCGCCGAACCGTAGCCGTTGTACGTGAGCGCATTGTCGCCGGTAATTTGCCCGAAATTGGACGTCGCTGAGGGATTGTAATCGTTGTTCGGATTACTGAATTCCGTGCGGTTGAAGGCGTTGAACATCTCCCACCGGATCTGCACTCTATAACGTTCGCGGAAATTGAAGTTCTTCGAAATTGACAGGTCGGCCTCGTTCCAACCTGGTCCGAACATGCTATTTCGTCCCGAAGTGCCGAATGTACCCGGTGCGTTAAAGGTAAATGCGGCGGTATTGAAGTACTGGTTCAGCCAGTGGGACTTTCCACCCTGATGCACGCCCAGAGATTGGCCTGCGATTCGGTCTGCAGTGTCCGAGCCAACACCCGAGCAGGACGCATTCTTGTCTCCGCAAGGTGTGGCTGGATTGTTGCCTCCGTTGATCGACATAGCCTGTCCGGAGTGCATGACCCACAATCCACCGAGCTCCCAACTGCCGAGCACTGCATCCCCGACTTTGCCCAGTTGATGCAGCCCTGGCATCTGGTACACAAAAGTGCTGTTCCAGATGCGCGGTACGTCATAGTCCGAGATGCCGTAGGCCGCGTTGGGATTGAACGGGTTGTAAACCGACCCGACGTTGGAAATGGACGCTTGCGAACTCTCATCTAGGTTCTTGGACCAGGTGAAGTTTGAAGTGAACTGAAGTCCCTTGGTGAATCGTTTTTCGACTGCGATCTGCAGAGCGTCGTAGTTGCCTCTGCCAATCGACTGATATGCCAAGATAGACTGGTAGTTAGGTGCGAGCAAGGGGGTGGAGCCGTTGTTGTTAAACTCCGTCTGACTACAGTTCGGACCCACCGGGGCACAATTGAAGGTGGTGGGGCTCAGCTGAATGGGAATGTGGAGGTGATCATCGTGCCTGCCGATGTAGGTAGCCGTGATCAGGAAGTCGCTGCCCAAGGCGTGTTGGATACTGAAGTTCCAGGTCTTTTCCTTGCCTTGCTGGAACCCATTCGTGAAAACCGCCTGCAGCGCCAGAGGCAGGGTAAAGGGGACATTACTGGCCGGTTGGAGCCCAGGTCCGGCGAAAGGAGGAAACGGATCCACGAGGTTTGTCGGTGCGTAACAGGCAAACGGATCGGCGATGTTTAGAGTACAACTGCCAACCTGATTGTAGTTAAGGTTGTAAGCGGGACTGAAAGGAGCGTTCGCGCTCTGGTGGTTGTAGTACGAGTAGTCATAGGGGACCGCCATCAGGGCAAAAGCCCCGCGAATACTCGTTTTCGGCAAAGCTCTTGGCGCCCAGGCAACGCTCACGCGAGGCAAGAAGGTAGCCCACTGATTGTTCCACCCGCCAGCCGCCACACCCGGGTCTCCCGGATAAACCGTGCCTAGCGGTGCGTTCGTGAAACGCGTGCTCTGTTCGCCGGGTATGAAATCCACGGTCTTCTTGTGATCCTGGGATACGGGAGCGATCTGCGGTTCCCAGCGTAAACCGAGATTCACCGTCAGGCTCGGGGTCAGCTTGATGCTATCCTGCCCGAACAAGGCTAAATTGAAAGCACCGTACTTGTTGTACTCGCCACCGGAAGCTTGGACCTGGTTCGGCAGGCCCAACAGGAAATCCGCATCCGCATCTCCGGTCACCGAACCGTTGAAGTATACGAGCGGGTCTCCTTCCCACGTCGCCTGTTCGAGCCCGTATTGGGTGAGGATACTTCCGCCAGCCGTAACGGTGTGCTTGCCCTTGTTCCAAGAGATTGTGTCAGCGAAATTCCAGTTGTGACGCCCTTGAATCACTGGGATTTCCGACACACCGAAGCCGTTGGTCTGAATCAAGCCAAACCACTGACTGGTGGTGTTCAGATTGGACCCGAGCGTCTTGAAACTCAAGGGAGCGAGTCCCGGTATCGAGGAAGTGTTGTTCTTGTGGTAGCCTCCGGAAAAATTGTTGACCAAGTTCGGGTTTATTGTCCAAGTATGGGAAACCACGACGTTCAAGGCGTGACCGAACCAGCCACGGGAATCCCCGCTCGCAGCCAGCAGGTCTCCGCCTCCACCATAGCCCGGCCGGTTGTAGTTGTCGTAAAAAACGCGTCCACTTAATTTCTGGCTGTTCGAAATGTTGTAGTCAGAGCGGATAGTGAATTCTTTCGACCAATCGTCCTTGATGACGCCGGTTACCAAGTACTGGCCATTGGCGGCATCGGTATGCGGAATCATGCTCTCAACCTTCAAGGCAAATGGTGAAAACGTCGTCGGGTCTATCTGGTTGTTGAGGTATGCATTTGCGTTGGAGTGATCGTTCCAGCTCTGGTAGATCTGGTTAATCACATTGCCGTTCGAATCGCGGTCATTGCAAATGCCAGCGCTAAATCCTGTTCCGCAGATTTGAGAGAAGTTGCCGTTGAGCTCGTTGTTGTTCGGCACGAACGAGTTACCTTCTGACGAGGACAGCAGTTGCCTCGTAAGCTGGAGATTGCCGAAGATGAAGAGTTTGTTCTTCATAATCGGACCGCCAATGGATCCGCCAAACTGATTCCGCTTCAGCGGGTCGGCCTGGTGCGTGAAGTAGTCGGTGGCATTGAAATCGTTATTGCGCAGAAACTCGAAGGCATTGCCATGCCACTGGTTCGTCCCGCCCTTGGTGACGACGCTGACAACGGCACCGGCGGTATAGCCATACTGCGCATCGAAGTTATTGGTGAGGACGTGGAACTCCTCCGTCGCATCCGCGTTGGGAAACGGATCGGCCGTCTGGAAGTAATTATTCATCGCGACCAGACCGTCCAGTTGGTAGTACACTCCACCCATTCGGCTGCCGTTCACCGAAGCGGCTGTCTCTGAGGGGAATCCGCTGCCCGGTCCGGGCGTGTTGAAATTCGTAACTTGATTCGCATCGATCGCGCCCGGGGACAAAGCCACCAGGGCCGCCGGATTTCGACCATTTAACGGCAGTTCCGTAATGGTCTTCTCATCGATTGTTTGACCCACCGACCCCGTCGTGGTATCGACCGCTGTAGCGTTAGCCTGGACGTCAATCTTCACACTTTCCGAGCCCGGCTTCAGGGTAAAGTTCACCGACGACACTCGGTCGGCGTCCAACACGATGCCGCTCTGCGTTTCCCTCGCAAAACCCTGCTTCGTCGCGGAAATTTCGTATTGGCCTGGTGGCAGGAAGGGAACAGAGTAGTGACCATCACTGGTGGTCGCTACCTTCGTGTCCGAACCCGTTAGCACGTTCTTCACATTAACCTGAGCGTCAGGAATCAGTGCTCCGCTAGGATCCTGAATGGTTCCGTTGATTGTGCCTTGGCCCCCTTGCCCGAAAGCACGAGAAACGAAGAGGAGAAAAATCGCACAGCGGCACAACACTACCAGTTCGCGTTTCATAGTGATTTCCCCGTTTACCCGACCGATGTCGGGAAGGAATAGCACGGGCCCTGTCGCACTGTCAACGAAAATAATACTGCGTTCTATTATCTGGAACGCCTACCCGCCTTAACGAAGACGTATTGCATGCAAGAAATCATCAGAAAGCTTCCGCAACGCTCGATCAGCTCGGAAGAGTTTTAAGGCTAGTTGTGCATTATTTGGAACTGCGTTCCGAATTAATTGACAACATTAGTGTTCCTGTCGATAATCCACTGCGGTTTCCCATTGCTTATGCAGCTCTATCCGGGCGCTTACCAGATCAGTTCGCTCTATAAGGATGGACGATGGCTGTTCCAGTACTTGCTGGTCGGAGCCCGCGCCCTTCTTGTGGATAGTGGGGTGGCTGAAACCCCGGGAAAATCCATTCTTCCTTACATGGATTCCCTCGGATTAGATCCGGGGAGACTCACGATGGTTATCACCACCCACCCGGATGTGGACCATCAGGGCGGAAATTCAGCAATTCGCCAAAGTGCGCCCGGGGCTCTGCTCGCCTGTGGCGAGGCCGACCGGCCTATGGTGGAGGACCCCAACTGTCTCTTTCGCGACAGATACAACTTCCTTCAGGAAGAGCACGGCGTTGGCTTCGGAAAAGAAATTCCGCCAGATGCGGGTGGCTGTTGTCGCGTCGACATCGGCTTCCGCGGAGGTGAGCGCATCGCTATCGATAATGGATGGGAAGTGGAAGTGCTCCATGTCCCGGGACACTCGCACGGCCACTTGGCATTGTATGACGCCGCCCACAAGACCGCATTCGTGAGCGACACAATCCATGGACGCGGATGCCCCAAAGCGGACGGCAGCATGGGGATTCCTGTGACTTATTTCTACATTGATCTCTACCTCTCGACGGTGGCTCATTTGGAAGGTCTGGATCTTGAGCATCTGCACACCGGACACTGGCCAAGCATGCAGGGAGACGAGATTCGAGATTTCTTCAGCGATTCACGAAAGACAGTGGAAATTCTCGACCGCAAGATCTTGCGATCGCTTAGCCAGTCGCGCGTGGGGCTGACGCTGAGTGAATTGATGGACGCAGCGATGGAGGAGTTTCCTGACTGGCCCGCCAGTACCCGAGTGTTATCTGCGTTTCCGGTAAAAGGGCACCTCGACCGGCTGGAAACGCGTGGTCAAGTTCGCGTGGATCGCCAATCCTGTCCTCCACGCTGGAAGACTGCTTGAACGATTCGCAGCCCGGTTGTAGGTACCGTGAGCGGTTCGCGCGGCGGTTCTGACCGGAATTTACCGCGTTTCCGTCCGCCGCATCATTTTTCGCGAGGCAAAAGACATGATACTTCCTTCCTCTATACGTGCGAGATCTGCGAGGTTCAACAGACTCTTTTCCCCATATGTACGGCGTGTGAGAACCAGACGTATAACGCTGTTCGCTTTGTTGACGCTCTTGTGTTTTTCCTTCGCGGGCGCCCAGCAGGTGGAAAGCGGGCTTTTGCACGTGGGTGGATTCCGCTGCGTTAGTCTCAAGCCCTTGGGAAACGATCCCAGCCTGGATCTCTACCGGACCGGATACTGGAATTACACGGGATTCCGCATGGAAGTCTGGAGAAGGTTGGGCATTCCGTTCTGGTACCAGAGAGGCACGGGAGTAGTCCGGATCGCTGGAGAAGGTTGGCATCCCGTACTGGGGAACGATATCTCGAGTGCAGAAGCTGGCGGAAAAGCGGTCGAAGAGATTGAAGGCGCAGTCTTGGAGCACAGACCGGCGGTCGATCCCCACGACGCGGAAGAGCGGGGACCTGCAAATGCCATCGACCAGGACAAGTCGACGTCCTGGCAGCCTCCGGACGAGAAGCATCGCGGCAAATTGACGGTTACTTTCGCAGCGACGGCGCGGGTCAGCCAGATCCGCTTTTTGTCGGACAACGGACCTCGTTACGCGCCTCGCGATTATTCGGTCGGGCTAGTTTTGCCGGACGGATCCGCGAAGGAGATTGCCTCCATTGCGGGGGAATATTCCGTGGGTGGGACATGGCGGGAGTTTCCGGTCTCGGGAATTGAAGCCAAAGGCATGTACATCGATGTTCGATCTTCGAGCGATGGTAAACGTTCACCAACCATTACCGAATTTGAGGCAAAGGGCGAATTCCTGGCAGATTCCAAACTGCCACGCTATCCGTCGCAGGTCGTGATTCCCCTGAATGGATATGCAGGGAAGGAACTGCACTTCATCGGCAACGTCGGATCGGGTTTCCCTATTGCTGCTGGTGTTGAGACTCCCGTTGGGGACTATGTCATCCACTATGCCAACGCACAGACGGAAGACGTCCCCTTAGTCGCCGGAAGGAATGTTGCGGACATCAACTACGGATACTTCGTTCCCGAGGCCCAGTTCGCCTACGGACTCAAACCCCACGATCCTCCCCTGGGGAGCACGGCGTATCACCTGAATGAACGGCTGCCAGTCGAAGCCATCAACCAGTTCATGATCTTGAGCCATCGTCTCGAGCATCCCGATTGGCCCATCCAGTCTCTGGAATTTCGTTGCACGCGGCCCAAGACCAGCCTGGTTCTGGCCGCCGTCACCCTGGAGCAAAACGGCCCTCGTATTAACCCTCTCTTCTACAACGGGAAGATGGTTCAGCCTTATCCGGAGGACACGCCTCCTGCTCCGCCCTCTCCATTGGAAGCCTTGAAGGACCGCTCGCGTGAAATTTCTCTCGACGGACCTTGGAATTACCGAACCGACCCCGGAAACGGAGGCATTCGGGAGCAGTTCTTCAGTCCGTCCTACGATGCTTCATCGTGGAAGACCATGCCGGTGCCCTCGCAGTGGTTTGTGCACGGCCTCGATTATCACGGCGTAGTCTGGTTTCGCCGCGAAGTTCAAGTGCCGGCATCGTTTCCCGCTTCGGTGGCCGAGCTTCACTTTGGTGCCGTCGCCTATGAAGCCAGAGTCTGGGTCAACGGTATCTACGTCGGAAGGCACATCGGTCCTTACACCTCGTTCAAACTCGACATCACCTCGGCGCTTCACAAAGGAGGCACGAACCTGGTTGTAGTCCGCGTCGATTGCCCCATTGATCCCGGGTTCGAAGGTTACAAAACCTTGGTTGAAGGCAACACGACGGACGACATCATCATGCCCTACGGAAGGGAAGGTTCCGTGGGCGGGATTTATCGCTCCGTCGTTCTGCGCGCTCGTGGGGACTCAGGCATTGACGATCTTTGGGCCAGCACTGAGCTGAGTCAGGATTTGAAGCATGCCGGCCTCGCGGTGAAATTCAATTTAATAAGCGCCACGCCATTCGGCAAAGCCGAAGTTCGTGCGACGCTGACGGAACCGGAGCATGCAGGAGCCGCGGTGCGCAATTTCACAGCGACCAAGCAGGTCAAACTGGACGACGGCCAGATTGCCGTGGAACTGGATTTACCCATCGATGACCCTTTGCTCTGGTATCCCTGGGAGCAAGGCACGCCCTACCTGCACATCCTGAAAATCGAAGTCTTCCGCAACCGAGATCTTTCCGACACACAATTCATCCGCGTCGGGTTGCGGCAGGTGGAGTTCAATGAGCAGGACCATTATGTCCTGGTCAACCATCACCGGATTTTCCTCAAAGGAATCCTGAACGACGACGTCCATTGGAGATCGCTGATGGATCGCCGCGGCTATGCCCAGCGGATCAAGATGCAAAAGGCAGGAAACATCAACATCATCCGCATGATCGCGCATCAATCGGGCGACGATATGTATGACTTGTGCGACGAAATGGGCATGATGATCTGGCAGGAAATGCCGTTGCAATGGGAATACTCGCGCTCGGTCCAGATCCGTGAGGAAATTCTTGGCGTAGTGCACGACACCCTCCTCCAGACCCGTCCTCATGCCGCCATCGTCGGCTGGTCAGCCTGGAATGAAGGAGGACAGCCAGATTTTTCGGACCGGATTACCGCTATGATCCGCGCTCTGGATGGCACTCGGCCCCTGACTCGTGCTTCCGGCCACGGCGAGTTCGATGTGCACATCTATCCCAATATGACCGACAGTCTGCAGCGGCGAACTTCCTTGTGGACTGGGCTGAAATTGAACTTCGTGAGTGAAACCGGCTCCTATGGATTGTCTTCTGAGCAGGCTATTCGTGAAATGGCGGGCGACAATTATCTTCAGTTCGATTCCGTGGACCCTATCTGGGACAACTTCGATTCCTATCGATGGTCCGACGACCCGGTTTTCCCGGATGCACCCAAACCCGCCGCATGGTCAACCGAGAAGATCCGCCAATATTTTCTAGCGAAGATCAAACCCAGCGAGCGTTTTTATGCGCAATACCATAAATTCCAGTATGAAAATGCACGGGCTCAGCGCTTTGATCCAACCACCGCGCTGATCCACTGCCGCTTCGACGACGCCTATCCGCTCGCCTACTCGGGTGCGCCCGTGAATTTTAATGGCCGTCCCAAGCCGGCGTACTTCGCCATTCAAAACGCGAATCAAGCGGTACTGCCGATTCTGTTTTTCGATTTCGAGGGCGCGAAAGATCTCCGCGTCGTCAATGACTACTGGTTCCGCAGTTGGAAAGGAGCCAAGCTAACCTATCGCTTGCGCACACGGGACGGCAGGGTCGTAGCCGATTTGACTCGAACTTTCGACCTGCCGGCCGACTCTACCGTGCCCGTCATCGAACGCAAAGATACGGGAGACGTGTGGCACGTGCCCGGCGGATTCTTTGCCGACGCCGCAGTCTACGACGGCGATGGCAAAGTTCTGTCTGAAAATCACTATGACTTCACCGACCAGGAGGTTCAGACCTTCTTAACGTCCGTTTATCCGTTGGCGCCGGTGAAGCCGGCAAATGCGGTCGTCCTCACCGCAGATGAGGCGACTGGAGTGAAGAATCTCGAAAAGCAGCCGAGCGAAGGAGGCACCTATAGTCACGAACTTCTGAAAGCCACGCCCGCAGGCGGCAAGCCCCAGTTTGAGTTCACTGCAAACCTGGCCCTGGACAGCAACTACTACATACGCGTGTCAGCTAACTCTGGAAAGGCTGCACATCAGCTCCTTCTGACAATCGACGGCAAGGAAGCGCCTCTAGAGAAGTACGACACCCTGAACCCGAACGAACACCTGACGCGCGATGTTTACGCGACGCCGGATATTTCCTGGTATCCGGGATGGATCATGAGGCTGAAGAAAGGCCAGCGTCATCTCGTCTTCAGCGTTCCAGGCGACAGTGCCGTACCCGATCTGTTGTTTGACGCAGTGGCGCTCCAGACGTTCAAGGAATTGCCAGACCCGTTCTTCATTCCGGGCATCCGAGATCTAAAGGCGGAAGCGGAGGTTGGACCGTGAGCCAGCATGATCCCCAGGTCTGCATCAGGTGCGTCCGCGATACGGACACAGTTTTGTTTACGCGTTCTGATTGATGTACCATGCTCGCGGTTGCAACCTAACCAGCCCAGGCAGGCAATCGGGTGAGCTCAGCGTGGAGGCGGTTTGCGTGAACAAGAATTCTTGGACTCGTCGTGATTTTATTCGCGCCAGTACCGGCGCCGCTGCTGTTGGAGCAACGGCCGGCCATACTCTGTTGCAACCGAAGCCGCTGTGGGCCTCGCCCCATCCCGTTGCACCCAGTGATCGCGTGCGCTTTGCCGCCATCGGGACCGGGGTTCGGGGATGCATCCTGCTGGATGCATCTTTGCATGTACCCGGCGTGGAATGCGTTGCCGTTTGCGATCTCTACGATTCTCGACACCTGTCGGCTAATCAGGCCCTGAAAAAGAGCGTTCCCGCAACTCGCGACTATCGTGCGATTCTCGATCGTAAAGACATCGACGCTGTCATTGTTGCGGTTCAGGATCACCAGCATCGTAGGGTGTTTGTCGATGCCTGTGCCGCGGGCAAGGACATCTATTGCGAGAAGCCGATGTCCCACACCGTGGAAGACGGTTTCGCCATGATGGAATCCGCGCAGAAATCAAATCGAATTGCGCAGGTCGGCAGCCAGCGCGTGAGTTCGATCCTCTATGCCCGGGCAAAAGAGATTTACGATTCCGGCAAACTCGGTGAAGTCTATTCGATTCAGGCTTCCTGGGATCGAAATTCTCCCTACGGTGCATTTGTCTGCCCCATCCCTCCGGATGCCACTGAGCAAACCGTGGACTGGAACGCCTTCCTGGAGGGGGCGCCCAAGCGGCCCTTCGACCCTATCAGGTTTTTCCGCTGGCGCTGTTTCGTTGATTACGGATCTGGGTTAGGGGGAGATCTTTTCGTGCATTTGATTTCCGGAATCCACTTCGTTACCAACACGAACACCGTCCCGCAACGGGCTCAGTCTGCTGGCGGCCTGTTTCACTACAAGGATGGACGTGATTTTCCTGACCTGATTGAGACCTTCTACGATTATCCGAATTTCCGCGTCGCGCTGCGTTGCAATTTGAACAATGATCAGGGCGAATTCTTTGGCTTCTACGGAACCAAGGGCACACTGATTATCAAAGAGTCAACTGTGAGTTACACTCCGCAGGACACCCGGCCGGAACCAGATGCATACGACGTATCCTGGTGGCCTGAGAAGTTGCGCAACGACTACATGGCTCAATGGCAAGCCGAACATCCCTCCCCAACTCCGCTGAAGTCTGAACTTGATCACCAGACTGAGGTTTTCGCCGTACCGCCGGGTTACGACGATGTGGTAGACCACGAAGCCAATTTTTTCCAGGCCGTACGTTCGCGCAAAAAAGTAGTGGAAAACGAAGAATTCGGTAACAATGCCGCGCTGGGTTGCCATATGGCCAACTATGCGTATTTCAACCGAACTGCGGCGGTGTGGGATCCGGCAGCTAAAAAGATCAAAGGATGACGATCGGCTTCTGCCTGCCCTGCAGCAGATTCGAATTGGACCAAATCGACCCAACTCGGCGTGATTGGAGACAAAATATGGATCGGCGAACTTTCTTAGGCACACTGTCGGGAGCGGCTGCAGTCGCGATGATGAATCGCAATCTCGCATGGGCTGCGGAGCAACATCGAATCAATCCGATCGGAATCCAACTTTATACCGTACGCGATGCTTTGAAGCGTGATTACGATGGCACGTTGGCTCAACTCGCCCAAATTGGATATCGCGAAGTGGAATCGGGCCGGGATCACGATAAACCGGATCCCAAAGAGATGCGGGAAACGTTGATGCGTCACGGTCTCACTTCTCCCTCGTACCACGTGGATTGGGATAGCCTCGGCGCAAACTGGCCCAAAGTGATTGAAGACAACAAGATCGTCGGCCGCACTTACCTCGTCAACCCATGGATCGATGAAGAAGTTCGCAACAAGCCAGATGGCTGGAAACATGCCGCCGAGATTTTGAACCGCGCCGGGGAAACAGCCAAGAAAGCCGGCATTCAGTTCGCCTATCACAATCACTGGGTGGAATTTGTCTCCTTGCCAGATGGAAAGCTCCCCTACGACATTCTTCTGGAGAACCTCGACCCGAGCCTGGTGAAGATGGAAATGGATCTGGGCTGGATCACGGTCGGTGGGCAAGATCCGGTGAAATACTTCCAGCGTTATCCCGGACGGTTTTGTATGGTGCATATCAAAGATGTGCACGAAGTTCCCGACGCCGCGAGTGTCCGCTCCAGCAGGTTTTCCGGAGAGAACATGACGATTTTGGCCGATGTCGGTACGGGAGTTATCGACTGGAAGCGCATCTTCTCGCACTCGGAGCACGCGGGCATCAAGCACTATTTCGTCGAGCATGACAATCCGAAGAACTCGCTCGAGACAGCACGCGTCAGCTACCAGTATCTTGATAAGCTCCGCTTCTGACGCTTGGAGCGGGGCATTCACGAGTCGGGTTCGGGATCAAAGCAGCGACCAGCCCGAGCACGCCGACGCGCTTGAATCCTTTTCAGTGTTCGACGGATCCTCCGTCTCTCTTCTTCAATAACATGCGGCAACTTGCTCAGCGGGTAATCGGCCGGCGCACCGGCCAGTCATGCTCGATTTCTTCCAGTGTCTTGCCTCTGGTTTCCGGTACGCGTGCCAGCACGAAAAAGAACCCAAACAAGCAGATGGCAGCATAAATCCAGAACGTTCCCGCCGAACCCAGTCGGCGGTTCAGCGTAGGGAACGTGAAAGTCAGCAGAAAAGATGCGATCCAAAGCGCCGAGACGGAGATGGAGACGCCCAGTCCTCGGATGCGGTTGGGAAAGATCTCGGAGATCAGCACCCAGGTCACGGGCGCGAGAGATAGTGCGTAGCAAGCGATCGTGCACAGTGTGATGAGCAAGATCGGGAGACCCTTAATGCCGGCGAGGTAGGCAAACCCGAGCACGGTATGGAACATCGCAATCGCGGCACAGCCGAACAACATCAACGCTCGCCGTCCGAACCGGTCGACTAGATCGAGGGCAATCACGGTAAAGACAAGATTGATCGTGCCGGTAATCATGATGTTGAATAGAGTGCTGCTGACCCCGTATCCAGCGCTTCGATAAATTTCTTCCGCATAATTGAAGATGATGTTGATCCCGCTCCATTGCTGGAGAGCTGCCAGAACGACCCCAATGATCAATACTTTTAAGAGTCTGGGAGACAGCAGCTCATGCCATGCGGCCCCTACCATGCGCTCCGCACCCAGCGTATTCTGAATCTCGCGGATTGCCTGGTCGGCGTATGGATCTCCGCCAATGCGAGCGAGGGTGCGGCGCGCGCGTTCGGCAAATCCGGCCTTCGCCAGCCAGCGCGGACTTTCTGGAATGAACAACGCACCCAGAAAGAAAACAGTCGCGGGCAGCGCGACCGCGGTAAACATCCAACGCCAGCCGTACTGTCCATTCCATGACGCGCGGATCAGTTCTCGAGATGCGCCGTCAGAGACCTTATCCGCAATCAGCCAGTTGGCGATTTGCGCGGCCAAAATGCCCACCACGATTGTCAGCTGGTTTAGCGTGACCAATCGCCCGCGCCAGGGTGCCGGGCTGACCTCGGCGATATAGGTTGGTGAGACGTTCGAGGCGATGCCGATGGCAACACCGCCGCTCATGCGCCAGGCAATGAAAGCCGTAAAACTGTAAGCCCAGCCGGTGAGGATCGAGGACACGGCGAAAAGCACCGCAGAAAGGAGAAGCAGCTTCTTGCGACCGAAGCGGTCGCTCAGCCAGCCGGTGATCATCGAGCCGAGAAAGCAACCGATTAACGCACAGCTGTTGGCCCAACCAACGAGCTCTGGTGAGTTCAGTTGAAAATAGCTCTCGTAGAACGGCTTCGCGCCGCCGATGACGACCCAGTCGTAGCCAAAAAGTAGTCCACCCATGGCGGCGACACTTGAAATCATCCAGACGTATCTGTGTTGACCCACGCGGTTTGTTTGGACGATCTCTATAAGTCACCCCGGTACGAGAGATCAGCCGGCGTAGCTTCGGTCAGGAGGTCCGCAGCCAGTGCGTGGTTGGGGTCGAGAATCAGCACTTGGGTGAGCAATGCTCGTGCTCGTGCAGTTTCGCCAAGTCCGAGGCAGGCCTGGGCCTGCAGAAACATCGCTGTTACAAGATTGCGCTTTTCGAGATCGTCCTCAAACAGCAGCATTGCTGGAAGAGACGTAGCGAAGTAATCGATCTTGGCCGTCCATTTTGCTAGATCGTCGCCGTACTGAAGCAGATCGTGCAGGAGTTGGTGGGCTTCCGTTGCCCTCCCCAATCGCTTGAGCGCGAGGCCGGAGTAGTAAGTCACTTCGGAGAACGACTTCGCGCTCATTCCCTGAAAGTCTCCTTTATGCTTTGCGGCCCGCTCCCACCATTTCCGTGCCGCCGTGAATTCGGCTGCCGCTTCGCAGGCTACACCGAGCCAGAAAAAAATGTCGCTCTGGTTGGCGAGCAGATGAGGTGCTTCGCCAAGATTCTCGGGGCAACTCAGGGCTGCTTCGAACAAACTTCGAGCCCCGATTGCGTCTCCGGCCTGCAGGGCCCGCCGCCCCAGCGCCAAGTGCGTCTTCACGTGCTGGCCGAGCACCAGACCTTCTCCGCCCTCCCAGGGCTGAAATCTGCGTGCTTGCAGCAAAGCCAGCGCCTTCTCATGCTGGCCCGTCTGGTTGTAGAGAGTGGCTAATTCGACGGAAAGATCATCCCGTTGGCCAACCAGGCGGGCAAACGTCTGGAATTCCTTCAGGCGGCTCTCCGGGGTTTCTCCGATCCGTTTCCACAGTTGGTCGCGTTCGTAAAATACGCGCGCATCGTGCGGGTCGATCTGAATCGCTTTGTCGAAGGCGGCACGTGCCTTCTCGGCGTCGCCCATGACATTGAAGTAGCCGATTCCAAGATTGCGCCACACCACGGAAAAAAATGGATCGAGCTGCGCCGACCGCTCCCACAGTTCGATAGCTTCAAGGTGTCTGCGGCGGTCGCGTAGAAGATTGCCCAGGTAATATGCTGCCTTCGGGTCGGCGGGATTAGCGGCAATCGCAGCCTGCAGAATGATCGCCTCTTCCGGTCGCACGGGGAAGCAGTAGTCGGGTCTCGCTTTGGCTGCGTCGGAATACGCTGCTTTTGCGGCGGTGGCATCCTCAACCAACGCAATGAAATAACCCATTGCGTAGAAGATCATGGGCAGCGATCCATCCGCCGCGTTCTTGTCGGCGTGGTGCAGCACATCGATTGCTTCCGCGTAGAGTCCGCAACGAGCATAGTCCAGCGCCAGATCGAGAAGCATCTGGTTATCGCGTGGAAGGGACCCGCTTGCCAAATGGCGGGCCCAGGAGTCCATCGGATCCAGTGCGCAATTTTCCCTCAGAAGGCGGTCCGCTTCCGCGGGGCTGCCGAGCTTGCGCAAAACAAAGACCATCAAATTGCGCGCATTGAGATGGTCTGCGTTCATGCGCAGCGAGAATTCGAGGTAATCAAGCGCCGTTGCATAGTCAGCTCGTTTTACATCCAGTTCCGCCAGAGCCAAGTATGCTGCGGAGCTCCAAGCCTGAGTCCATGTGGACTTGTAGAGAGCGTCGTAGGCTTCCTCATCGCGACCCAGGTAACGCAGCGTCAAGCCTAGGTTGTAGTGCGGTTCACCATCATAGGGATTGGCATTACGAAGGGTAAGCCGCTGCATGGCATTACGGAAATGCCTTTCCGCCTCGTGGAACTCACCCCGTCGCAGGTGCCAAAGGCCCATTGCATTGTTGCAGCGACTATCGCCAGGATCGCGGCGCAACGCTTCGCGCCAATACGCTTCGGGATACCTGGTGGCGTGCCGATACTGCTCGAGGTGGAGGCCCGCTAGATAGAGTTCGTCCGTTGTGGGGATTTCTTCTGGGGGGAGAATCTCGGTAGCAGGCGCCGGTATCTCGTGCTCTGCGGGCAGTGAGGGCGTGTAACGTAACAGCTCGCGCCCATCACTGGTCGTGAGGACCGCAGTCAAGTCTGTTTCCCGCACGCCTGGCGGGAGGTCTCCGCTCTCGACAAAAGCCTGATCAGGAGCGATGGTACTCGCCCACTGCGCAATTGTTTGTCCATCAGTCTTCAGCTGTACTCGGGCACCGCGCAACGCGTGCGTCACGCAGACGCCCACGCGAGCCCGGCGATCCGTGATCATCAAGCTCATAGCTGCGTCTACATTGGCTCTCTGGGGAGGGCCGATCTCACGAATCGGATACCAGTACTGACTGAATGTTTTTGTCTCTCCCGGACCTAGAAAGGAGAAGTCGGGCTGGTTGTCGGTGTAGACTCCAGCCATTAATTCGATATAGGGCCCGTCCTCGACTGTTAGATTGCGGTCCCACGCATATCCGAAATCATGGTTGCCCCATGTCCATTGCTTCTTTCCCGGAGCGATGTGGTGATTTGCAATCAGAACGACTCCAGCTTTTGCTCGATGGTCGTACCCTCCGTGAAAGTCCTCGCGCGAACCCATCGCCATGTAGCTGGTGGGAACTGGAATATTGGCGTACCAGCTCAAGTCGTTTGTGGGATAGCTGCCTGGCGGAATGAACTTCGACGGAGTCTCCTCCGAGGGCACGCCCGAGTTAGCTCGCTCCCCATAGTTCACGCCGTAGTAGTGGCCGGTGCACAGAGGGAATTTGCTCACAGCGCGTCTGGCGTGGTCAGTCACGTAGTGGACATCCGGTGGAAAGAAGGACTGGTAGAGTTCATGTACGTGAATACCGATATTTGCCCACCACAAAAACGTCTGCACAACGGGTGTGCGATTGTACAATCTGACTTTCAGTTCAATGTAAGCCTTGCCAGGATGCAGGCACACGCCATGCATTCCCTTCATGCGGTTCATGGGGTCGTGATCACTGCACCAGATCGTCTGTGAGCCATCGTTGTGTTGTTCGATCTGGAACTCAACGGGCATGAAACTCGCGGGGCGGTGGTGCTGCGGCCAATTGAATTCCACTCCCCCGGAAACCCAGGGCCCTGCCAGTCCGACCAACGCGGGCTTGATTACATTCTGCCGGTAAAAGAAGTCGTAACCGTTGCTCTTATCAACCCCAACGTGGATACGCCCGCCGATCTCCGGCAGGACCATGACCCGCACGAATTCATTCTCGAGGTGAACCGCCTGCCACGTGTGCTCGCGTGCTTCAGTGGAAATCCGGTCGATGAAGGGCAATGGATATACGCGCCCGCTGCTGCCTTGATAAATCCTCTTGTCGAGGAACATCGGGTTCTTGTCCGGAGGCAGGGGATGGTACGTCGATATCACGACCGGTTCGCTCCACGCTTTGACTTGGCCAGTCTGGTTGGCAGGCGCTCTTGGTAACTCGAAATGTTTCATGGGGTTGCTTGCAACTCTTCCAAATCAGGGCTTCCAGTCGCAGAATGTATGCTGAATCGCAGACCGAGCCGCACAAGAGGTTCGAACCGCTCCTCACCCGAAGTCAGGGCTATTCGGGTTGATAGCGGTATTCACGAATTGCCTCCGGCTTGAAAGGTCACACCGAATGTTCCCGACATGTTTTAGGTGGGAATTCATATTGTGGCTGGTGCGTCAAACCCGAGCAAACCTGAGTGCGCGTCAATAAGCGAGGTATCCGCCGTCGATCACCCAGTCAGCGCCGGTCACGAATTCCGCACGGGAACTACACAGATAGGCGACAAGTTCGGCAATCTCCTCACACCTTGCAAAGCGCTTGACGAGCGCCTTTTCAAATAGCTTGGGAGGATCGATAACTCCGGAGTCGATGAGAGACCGGGTGAATGCGGTCTCAACTGCACCCGGACTAATGCTATTCACCCGAATGCCCAATGGACCCATCTCGACTGCCAGGCCACGCGTCATCGCAACCACAGCGCCTTTGGTTCCTGCATAGGCTATGAGATTGGGATTGCCTCGCGACGCATTCACAGAGGCGATATTGACGATGGCAGTGTTGGGAGGTTTCGTTTTGGCATTCGCGACGGCGCGACAGAACTCTTGCGCCAGAAAATAAGGAGCGCGCTGGTTAATGCGAACCACACGCTCGAATTCGGCGTGCGTGACGTCAAGCAAAGGCTTGTGAAAACTCCAGGCGGCGTTATTTACCAAAGCATTCACCTGACCTAAGGTTTTGCGGGCGGCATCGAACACCACGGCAGCCGAATCATCATCGGCCAGGTCTTTCACCAACGCAAAAGCGCTTTGCGACGGTAAATTGTCAGTCCCGATCCGCGACCGTACGACCTGGTCTTGATCCACCAGCAAGACCTTCGCGCCACCGGCCACGAATCGGCGCGCAATGGCTAATCCGAGGCCGTTTCCTGCACCGGTGACGATCGCAGTGCTGCCTTTGAGATCAAGCGATACCTGCGCTTCCATTTCCGCTTCCAGTCAAATGGCTCGTGGGACTCCTAACAAAAGAAAACCCGCTGCCAATCGCAATGAAATGACGTCAAGAACAGTTTCAATATATTCACCTGTGTTTGTGAAGTAAAGGACAGTCGCGTCTCATCCGACAACGCGGTTCCGCATTACGGATACGGAGTCGTTTTCTGCTTGACATTGACCAGGGGCGCCAACAGAATTCACTTTCGCCATCTGTCTTGATGAAACCGTCCGCCATGAAGTCTTCCCCGACATATCAATCTGTCCGCACATTGGTATATTCTCTGAAATCACGAGTACGTGAAGCTCCAGCGAGAACGCGGTCGCGTCTATCGATTTATCCGTTAACAACTCCCCAACCGTTATAACGAGGAATTTGCATGCAGAAGTTGCGCAGCCAAGGATGGTTTGGAAAAAACGACCGCGATGGTTTCGGTCATCGCAGTTGGATGAAGAATCAGGGTTGGCCCGCCGATCTCTTCGACGGCCGTCCGGTGATCGGGATTTGCAACACCTGGTCCGAACTGAATCCCTGCAATGCACATTTCCGCGAACTGGCTGATTCCGTAAAGCGTGGAGTGTGGGAGGCGGGTGGTTTTCCGCTGGAATTCCCGGTGATGTCTCTGGGCGAATCGCAATTGCGTCCAACGGCCATGCTTTTTCGCAACCTCGCCAGCATGGACGTGGAGGAATCGATCCGTGGCAATCCTATAGACGGGGTCGTCCTGCTGATGGGGTGCGACAAAACGACTCCTTCGTTGCTTATGGGTGCGGCCTCGTGCGATTTACCGACCATCGGGCTCTCCGGCGGTCCGATGCTCAACGGTAAATTCCGCGGTAAAGAACTCGGCTCGGGCACGAGCGTGTGGAAGATGGCTGAGGAAGTGGCTGCTGGCACCATGCCCTTGTGTGAGTTTCTCGACGCGGAGAGTTCCATGAACCGTTCCAAGGGACATTGCATGACCATGGGAACAGCATCCACCATGGCCAGCATGGTTGAAGCGCTGGGTATGAGTTTGCCCGGAAACGCTGCGATCCCTGCAGTCGACGCCCGCCGGAGTACGCTCGCGCAGACGACTGGTCGCCGCATCGTTGAAATGGTGCGCGAGGATCTTCGCATGTCGAAAATTCTGACCCGCGCCGCACTGGAGAACGCCATTTTCAATAACGCGGCGATCGGCGGATCGTCGAATGCCGTGATTCACTTGCTTGCACTCGCGAGACGGGTAGGGGTGCCGCTCTCCCTGGATGATTGGGACCGCCTCGGTTCCAGTTTGCCTTGCCTCGTGGACTTGCAACCCTCGGGCCAACATCTGATGGAAGATTTTTTCTATGCGGGAGGGGTGCCGGTTGTCCTTCGGGAATTAGGAGAAGCTGGGGTCCTGAACCGGGAAGCGTTGACCGCAAATGGCCATTCGATCTGGGAAAACGTCGCCCAAGCAGAGTGTTGGAACCGGGAGGTGATTCGTACCTTTGCCCAGCCCTTCAAGGCTCACGCCGGGATCGCCGTCGTGCGCGGCAACATTGCTCCCAATGGCGCCGTCATCAAGCCATCGGCAGCGAGCGAGCACCTTCTGCTTCACCGGGGACGAGCGGTCGTGTTCGAGAATGTCGAGGAGCTTCATTCGCGTATCAATGACGAGAATCTGGATATCGACGAAAACTGTGTCATGGTTCTCAAGAATTGCGGCCCGCGTGGGTACCCGGGAATGGCGGAAGTGGGAAACATGCCGATTCCCCCGAAACTGCTGCGCCGGGGTATCAACGACATCGTTCGCATTTCGGACGCGCGGATGAGCGGCACTGCCTATGGGACTGTGGTTCTTCACGTTTCGCCCGAGGCCGCAATCGGTGGTCCGCTGGCTCTGGTGCGATCCGGGGACATGATCAAGCTCGATGTGCCCGCGCGGGTGGTCTCTTTGGAGGTTGACGACGCGGTGCTCGAACAACGTCGCGCTCAATGGAAGCCGGCGCCGGCGCCCGAGCGCGGTTGGGCGAAGCTCTATGTTGATCATGTATTGCAAGCCCACGAGGGCGCAGATCTTGATTTCCTGGTCGGCAACAGTGGCGCTCCGGTTCCAAGAGAGTCGCATTGATGCCGGAAGACTGTGCTCGGAGACAGGAAGTACAGGATGGAGCCCGGCTTTGCCGCTCGTAACCCGACCGCTCGCAACAGAGGCGTGAACAGTATGAAAAGAACCTGTTTCTGCTACGCCCTTTTTCTCTTCCTCCCCGCGTTTCTCTGGGCGCAGTTCTCGGTAGGGGACTTGCCCAAATTGAAGGACTACGAGTCGGAACGCGCCTCGAGTTTTGACCGCACCGGCGGAAATCATGACTACATCTCGGTGGATCCCGGTCAGACCGTCACGATCTTCGATAGCGATGGCCCGGGCGAGATCCGCCATATCTGGACCACGTTGCCGCCATGGTCAGAAGTGTACGCCCATCAGAAGGTGGTGATTCGTGCCTATTGGGATGGTGAGAAAGACCCCAGCATCGAGGCTCCAATCGGCAATTTTTTTGGCTTTGCTTTCGGAAATCCACCGGTTTTTCAGTCGGCCGTGATTACGGTCAATCCAGCTCAGGCATTGAACTCCTATTTCCCCATGCCTTTTCGCACGCACGCTCGCATCACGATCACCAACGAGGGGAGCAAGCAGATTACGGATTATTACTGGAACATCGACTGGGTGAAAGTGACCTCGCTTTCCCCGGACACGGCGTACTTTCACGCTCAATATCGGCAATGCACTCCGTGCCGCGGATGGTACCAGGGCAATTTTTATGGCAATGATTTTGACGAGGCGCGCAAAGACCCACGGTGGCTCAACAAACTGGGTGCCGACAACTACGTCATTCTCGATGCTGAAGGAGACGGGCAATTCGTAGGGGTGATGATGTCGGTGCTGAACAACCAGTGGGGCGCCTGGAACGAAGGCGACGACATGATTTTTATTGACGGCGAGAAAACTCCCCGAATCAACGGGACGGGAGGGGAAGACTATTTCAACGGGGCCTGGGGCTTCGGTCCTCTATATTCCACTCCATATGTCGGAATCATCGAGTTCACCGGAGAGCAGCCCGGGTCGCGGTTCACGATGTACCGCTGGCATCTAGAGGCGCCTGTCCGCTTTCACAAATCGATCCGAGTGACCATAGAAGATGGTCAGGCGAATCTCCGCTCCGACAACATTTACTCGGTGGCCTACTGGTATCAGAAGGAGCCGCATGCCGCGTATCCTCCCTTGCCGCCGGTCGAGAAGAGAATTCCCAAGATTGTGTCCACCGGGGGGCCTGGGCAGGATCCGGCAATGAAGTGAAAATGGTAGGCAAGCCCTGCGGAGGGTTTGGGAAGGCCATCTCACCCATTTCCGACGCGCTCCAGGGTACATCGGAATGCGTTCCGGATTTCGGTCTGATGCGGAAAACTTGATCAGTTGATGCTAGAATCGCCGCATTCAATGTGAAGAGCTTGCCCGATCCCGCAGCGAGTTCCGCCGCCGTTTCCCTGAAAGCTGCCGTCGTCTCCAAGGTTACATGGCGTCTGCTTCCCCTCTTGTTTTTTCTCTACGTAGTCGCCTACGTGGATCGAATCAATATTGGTTTCGCGGCGCTCCAGATTCGGTCACAGCTCCATTTGAGCGATGCGAGTTACGGCTTTGCCGCTGGAGTGTTCTTCGCTGGATACGTTCTGTTCCAGTTGCCCAGCAACATCGCCCTGGAGCGAATTGGGGCGCGCCGCTGGATAGCGGCGCTGATGATCACGTGGGGCGTCATATCTTCCTGCATGATTTTTGTGCGTGCCCCCTGGCACTTGTACTTCCTGCGCTTTATGTTGGGCTCGGCAGAAGCCGGGTTTTTCCCTGGAATCGTTTTATATCTGAAGGGCTGGTTCCCGACGACAACGCGAGCCAGGACGGTGGCTTTGTTTTCGGCCGCGGGACCCATGTCGGCCGTGATTGCTGGTCCACTATCCGGGACGCTGCTAGGCCTTCATCAGGCCGGATTGGCGGGATGGCAGTGGATGTTTCTTTTGGAAGGCGGTCCAGCGGTCTTTCTGGGTATTGGGGTCTTCCTGTATCTCACAAACACTCCAAAGGAGGCCCATTGGCTGTCCTCCGAAGAACGTACCTGGCTCGTCGGTGCGCTACAGGAGAAGTGTGAAATACCTCAGGTGCGGATCGGAAGAGGAATTCTCAAGGTTTTCACCAGCATTCATGTTTGGCTGATGGTTTTTGTGTATTTCGGAGTGAACTTTGCGGGCTACGGGATCACCTTTTGGCTTCCCTCTCTGATTCGTAGTCTTTCCGGCGTCGGGACGATCTCGATCGGCTTGCTCTCGGCGATTCCTTACGCGGCGGCGCTGATTGTGATGGTTCTGGCGGGCGCGCATGCGGATAAGTCCGGCGAACATCGTTGGCATATCGCCGTGCCTGCGCTGTTGGGGACACTGGCTTTAGTCTCGGCCGGGTATTCGAACTCGGCCACGAAACTTATCGCGGCTGTCAGCTTGGCCATTGTGGCAGAGTTTTCGATTGTTGGTCCATTTTGGGCGTTGTCTACGACGATCGAGCCGCAACATGCCGCCGCTTGTATTGCTCTGATCAATTCAGTGGGCAATCTTGGAGGGTTACTTGGATCCTATGCCATGGGAGCGCTTAGGAATTCAAATACCGGTTTTCGTAATGGAATCATTTCACTCGGTCTTGGCTTAGGCATTGCTGGTTGCCTGGCGACGTTCGTCCGGGCGCAAGATCAAGGTCGGGTTCGCGAGGAGGCCCCCGGCGTGATCGCGACCTGAAGCTGAAGACCGAGGCTACCTTACTTATTATTGGCTGCAAATTCCGGACTGGAGAGACTGCATTGAGCAATCGGTCACGGGAGTTCATCTCGCAAATATTCTATCGGCGTGAAACCGCAACACCCCGGCGATACACGCCGGCGCGAGCCCTCAGCCTGGCCGTATTGGTACCGACGCTGTCTCTTTTGGCACTCGTGGGAGGCGCAAGTCCAAACCCCCTCCGAAACGGCGGATTCGAATCTTCGATTTCAGGCGAGTTCTGGCAGGTCGATAAGTCAGAGGCGAAGCAAGCGTTTTCCATCCGTGCAGACCGGACAGAAGTAAAGGAAGGGCAACAATCGTTGTTGATCGCGGCGGATCAGCCGGTGCACCTGACCTTGCGCCAGGATGTTTTTCTCCCGGTCGGAACGCTTTGGCGACTGACCGGATGGGAGAAGTCTGCAGCATCGCCGGTTTCGAGCGCGGACAATTCCTCGGCTGATCAACCCAGCCTCGGGCCGCGGTTCGGGATCGAAGCGCAAGTGGGAGATCAGGGATTCAGTCGGTCCACAGCGAATACAGGAGAATGGCAGCAGGAGAGCTTCCTGTTCCGGGTTCCTTCACCCGGCAGAATGAGGGTGGCTCTGAATGTGTTCAACAACCAGAGCGGCAAGGTTTGGCTGGACGACATCCGGCTCGAACCGGTCCCGGAACCAGCGGAATCGGAATCGGTGATCATTTCAGACGAGCGTCTCAGCACGCGGGCGATTGATCTGAAGCAAGGCGGGCAGTTCATCGAACCGTTGTGTGATGTGCTGCCTTCTTTGATCGCGCAGCAGGTGCGAGCGACCAGCTTTGAAGAAGAAACCCCCTGGAATTACGCCTACAAGGCCGAGGTCGATAAGCCGTATCGTCCCTGGTATCCGGACGGGACGGTGCACGTCGCGAACTATTCTTTTGATACGAACAACCCATTCAATGGCAAGCGATCACAAAAGATCGAGTTGCCGCTAGCGAACACCTGGGCCGGCATTTCTCAAGACGGGTTCTATGTGGAAGCAGGACATAGCTACCGCTTGCGACTCCACATGCGCGGTGAGGGTAATGTGCTGGTTCGGGCATTACTGCACGGTGATGGCGGCGTGACGGCAGGCCCCGTGTCGCTCGGACGAGGAACAACCGAGTGGCAGGGTTCCGAAGTCCTCCTGGCCGCGAAACGCAACGTAAGCAATGCCACACTCACCATCGAGTTTGAGGGGCCGGGAACACTCTGGTTGGATCGCGTCTACTTGATCGATACGAATGCAGTGCTGGGTCTCTGGCGTCCCGATGTAGTGAAAGCGCTCAAATCCATGAATGCGGGGGTGGTACGGTTTGGCGGCAGCACCGTGGAGGAGTTTGAATGGACGGATACTATCGGAAACTGGGATACACGTGTTCCGTTCCCCGACGATCCGTGGGGCGGCTTGCAGGAAAATTTTGTTGGAGTCGAAGAGTTTGTTCAGTTCGTGCAACACGTGGGCGCGGAGCCGCTGATTTGCCTGCGATGGACCGGCAGGACCCCGCAAGACGCGGCCAATGAAGTCGAATACTTCAACGGCAGTGCGCAGACCAAATGGGGCCAGTTGCGGGCGAAGAATGGCCGCCGCGAACCGTACCACGTGAAGTACTGGGAAATCGGGAACGAGGTGGGTGGGCCGGAATACGACGCATCGCTGCCTGCCTTTACCGAGGCGATGCGGGCGGTAGATTCATCCATCAAGATTTCCTCTTCCTATCCCACCCGTAACACAGTGAGCCGGGCTGGAAGAGGACTCGACTATCTAAGCCCGCATCATTATTCGGTGGGCGACCTGAACGGAACTGAGGAAGATCTGCGGCGGCTGCAAAGCGAAATCAAGCAGGACGGGAACGGAAAAGATATCCGTCTATCCGTCACCGAGTGGAACGCCACTGCCGGAGACTGGGGGTTAAAGCGCGGCATGTTGCATACCCTGGGCAATGCTCTTGTCTGCTCCCGCTATCAAAATATGATGCACCGGTACAGCGACCTGGTTGAGATCGCAAATCTTTCAAATTTTTCGCACAGCTTTGGTGGGGGGCAATTGCAGCCGGGACCAGGATGGCTCTACAAAATTCCCAGCTACGACACGCAGGGCCTGTACCAGCGCGCGGCTGGATCGTTTCCACTGAGAGTTGAGCGAAGCAGTGCTCTTTCTTTTTATCTGAGAGAACCTGATCTGGATGCAACCCTGAGTGCAGATGGCAAAACGCTCCGAATTTACGGAGTGAACTCCACTCCTGAGCCGCGTAAGGTAAAGTTCACGCTTCCCCCAAGCTTCGGTCCAGTTGAGACGGCAGAGGTCTTTGTGGTTGCAGACAGCAATCCCATGGCGGACTCAGAGGCGATGAACTCGCGGGATGATCCCCATCGGGTTGCCCTGCAGAGGAGAAAAGCAGACCTGAGTGGACGCGAATTCGACTACAGTTTCGCGCCCTTTGCGGTCACATTGCTGGAGCTCCGAATGGCGGACAAGAGATAACGCGCCGGCGGTTCCGGGTGCAACCTCTACCTCGCGCCGCATCTTTTGTTTCCCGCGAGGCTAGCTCGAGACGGGCTGTTCGCGGCACTGCTGGGATAGCGCAATAACGGAATCCGCCAGCGACTCCAGTTGTGCCGTGTACGTTGCGCCGAGCGAAATCGTCGGAGCGCGCAGGCGGGAATTCGGCAGAACTCCTCGCTTGTGCAGTACTCGCTTTTCGATCTGAATCGCAACCTCAAGGTGCTGTAACGCAAAGGCCAGATACGGAACGAGGCGCTCGAACAGTTCCTTCGCTTGCGCGTGGCGGCCCTGTTGATAGAGCTCATAGACCCGCACGTAGATCTCTAAACAGGCAGCTCCCGGCATCATCGCTGAGGCACCGTGTGCCAATCCGTCCATCATCGCGATGCCGCCCAGTCCATAGATGATCTGAACCTGCCCCTTGGTTTGTTCCACAATTTCAGCGCACTTTTCTCCCGGCAGCGTCACTTCCAGCTTTGCAAAGCGGAAATTCGGGTGCTGGTGTGCCAGTTCGACAAACACCTTGGCAGGCATGCCAGCACCGGTAAAATCGGCGTCCTGAAGCATTACAGGGATTTTCACCGCGTCACAAAGCTGGCTGTAATATCCGATAATTTCCTTCGCCGGCAACGGCGTCGTGCGAGGAGGCGTGACCATCAAGCAGTCTGCGCCGACTTTTTCCGCGTAACGTGAGAATTCGATGGTGCTGTAAGTGGACCCACAGCTGGTAGCGGCGATCGCAGGAACGCGTTTTCGCGTGTGTTCGATGAGCACGTCGACAAAGTGATAGCGCTCCATATCCGACAGTTTGTAGAACTCGGCCCCGAAACCGGGTCCGCAGACTGCGGCGGCACCAGCTTCGATCGCGAAATCGATCTGCTTACGAAGTGCATCGTCGTCGATGGAATCGTCTTCCCGGAAGCATGTGGCCATCACTGGAGTGATGCCGTTCAGCTTTAGCATTGGGTCGCCTCGCTCAAGAATGAAATGATATCGGGGAATTGGCACTTACTAGGGCAGCAGTATACCCGACCGCGAGGTCCCTATTCAACGCAGCGGAACGCCTTCCGAATTCACTCATTGCCGGCGTCTGGAGTTCTCAGCAAGCGCATGTGAATGGTGGCGTGAATTCGCTCGCCGGTGCGAAGCATTTTGCCACGCCCGTAGTTCTCGAGATACTCTCCGATTCCTGCCGGACTTCCACCGTACCAGTCGTTCACATAAATGGCGATTCGGTCGGATTCGACCGCTGCGCGAAAGTGCTGCGATCCGTCGGATCGGATCGTCCATCCGTTGCCCGAGGAGTCTCTTACCGTTGCCGTGATGATATTCCGTTTCGTACTTCGGTAGGCATTGCTGCCCATGGGAGCGTCGTCTTCCTCGTAGGGCCAGGTTGGCGTTACAAACGACGGCCTGCCCGAGTGCGACTGCAAGTCTCCGGTGAGCGCACCGATGTGACCTTCCGGGTACCAGCTCAATTCACCCTTCCTCACCCATGAAAGACGATCTAAACGAAGCGGAACTTCGAAGCGGAATCCAACTTCCTGGGCGGCAATCTCCGCGCCACCATATTCAAAATCGTAGGAAACGGTCACGTCACCGTTGGACGTCATGACAGTGCGATAGCTGCCGACCAGATTCGGATAGTGTCCCTGGGCAGTGATAGTGACCGCGTCACTCGCTTTTGAGATGTCGACTGGACGATCCCGGCTCCACGTAAGCGCTTCCGGGAAGGCGGGGGAAGAGCCCTGCGTCGGGAGAATGTGAATCTGCGGCTGATCATAGAGAACTGTGTCTCCGTTGGTCACGGCATACTGGAGCAGACCACGTTCGCCAGAGACGCCCAACGAGAATCCGTCACCTTCAATTCGTGGTGTTATGCCGGAGAGGAGTTCCTGTTTGTGGACGCGCAAGGAAGCGCTGCTCGTCGAAGAAGCTGCAGCTGGAGTCGATGCGGCGACCACGGGGGGTCCTATCTGCACGGTGAACGCGTTCACCAGCCGGTCGCCATTGTTGAAGCGCAGTTCTAGATCGCTGCCCGGCTGAGTTCCCGCGGGCAAGGGAATCTCGATGTATCCCGCGCCTTGTGGTGGCACATCCGTTGCGGCTGCGCCTTGTTGACCACCGACGTGCCATTGCACAGTAAGCTCTGAGAGATTTGTAAAGAAGTAGCGGTTCTTGACGGGAATATGCAGCGGGCCGGAGGAGGGAAGAGCCACTGACCGCTCCGGCAGAGAAATGGGGGAATACAGGTTCTGCACATTCCAGAATTCCGGCTTGCGGCGGCGCCAGCCGTCGATGACGCCCCAGGGCGCGTCGCCTACCAAACCATACCCCGGTTTGTAATAGATTCGCTCCACACCGTGATCTTCCGTATAGCTGCGGCCCTGCTCAGAGCCACGGTTGGGGACGAGAAACATGTCATCTGACCACGCCCAAATAAAGCTTGCCTGAACCACCTTGCTGTTCCAGAACGCCTCCATCACGTCGATGAGCGGCACGACGTAATAGTCGCGAATCCCTGGATCGCGCCAAAGCGCCTTGCCGTCATTCCAAATGCCCTGGTAAGGCGCGAGACTCTCGTCCCAGAGGACCGGCTTGTTATTGCCGTCGAGGGAGTGGATTCCAGCCACGGTAATCGGGTTGTGACGAATCGTGAAATCCAGATGATCCGTCCAACTACCCATGACCGGCCGGCTCGGATCGTGCGACCGAATTTCGCTTGCGCCTAAATCCAGAGTCGGCCCCCAATCGCTCTCGTTCCCGGCAGACCAGTAAGCGACCGACGGATGCGTCATATCGCGCTCTACCATTTCTGCCGTCAGTTGTCGCGTGAGCGGCCCCCACCGCAGGTTATGAGACTCACCGACCCAACAAAATGGCGCTTCTTCCTCGATATACAATCCGAGCTCATCCGCGATATCGTCCAGTTCCGGAATCGGGGGGTAGTGCGACGTCCGAACTGCGTCAATGTTGGCCGCTTTCATGAGTTCTAGATCCTGGCGCTCAATCGCGGGCGTAACGGCGCGACCCATCAGGGGATGAGAATCATGATGTGCCGTTCCCTTCAGTTTGACCGGCTTACCATCGATCAAGAGCGAAGTCTTATCGATCCGAGTCTGGCGAAACCCTACTTTCCTCTGCAGCCGCTCAACTTCTGTGCCATTCTGCGACATTATGGTGTGAAGCAGATATAGGTTCGGGTGCTCGGAATTCCACTGCAACGGTTCGTGGACGTGCAGTCTTACGCTCTGATCTTTTCTTGACCACGGCGCCAAATCCAGCGGCATGGCATCAGAGGCCACAATTTCGGCCTGCCCGTCTCGGGTCAGGAACAAACGGACTGATGCGCCGCTTACGTTCGAGTTAGACTCATTGACCACGGAAAGCTCGGTTACAAGATCAGCGTCGCGGTACTCACTATCGAATTCCGCATGGGATTGTTGCCTCTGAACGTGAACTAGAGGGACGGAGAACACTCGAGCTCGCCGAAAAATTCCTGCCAAGGAAAAGTCGGCATACATACTCATGTGGTCCATGTCTGAGGCCGTAGTTTGCTCCCTGACCAGCACAGCGATTACGTTATCGGTGCCCGGCCCAGGCGAGGGTGCTTCCAGTTGGAAGGGTGTAGCGCCGCCAGTGTGAGAACCGATGCGGCGTCCGTTCCACCACACTTCTGCGCCGCTGTAGACCCCGTCGAAGGCGATTCGCACTTGACGGCCGCGCCAGCTTTCCGGAATTCTTACATGCTTTCGATATGCTCCGTACCCCTGTTCGGAGCGGAATCCCTGCATGACCCAGTGCGAGGGTACATCGATTGCCTTCCAGGATGAATCATTGAAGCCAACCTGCTCGAAACCCTTCGGAGGGTCCGGCTGAAATAACCACGAGCCGTTCAGTTCCAGGTTGAACTCCAAGCCCGGATCGGGAACAAGTTCGCTCTGGATGTCCCCGATATCGAGCGTTTTGTGGACTGATTCACCCTGGGCAGATGCGGAGAAGTCCAGGGCGCCGGTCAATCCCACAGGCAGCGGGACGGTGAACTCTCCGAGAGGTCCCGTTTCTGCCGTGGCTTTCCACGGTTTGCCTGCGACTCGGCCTGCAACTTGAATTTGGGCTCGTATTCCGGCCGCCCCAAAACCATCGGTTAACACCCCGACGGCGTTTCCCCGAGCATCTCCGCGAATATCCATCCAGGCGGGTGTATCCTGCGAATAGGCTTGGATTTCACGAACCCGAGTATCTCCGTCCAGTCCGCTAATCCGCAATTTGAGGGCTGGGGTCGGTGGCACGCGAAGATAGAGCAGCAACGGAAGCGCGGAGTTACCATCCCCTGATACGGCCAAGTCGCGCCACGATCCGTTTGTGAATACTTCAGCTTTGAGGCGCGTTAGATCCCGCGCACCGCGCCGGGGCTGATGACGCCAAAGGACCAGTTCCCGGATCGAAACCGGATCCTTCCATGCAATCTCGATCCAACAAGGGGCGGCCGGGGCGCCGAGACATTCCCAGTAGGAATCCAGAGAGCCGTCCGCAGCGTCGTTTGCTCCGTGGCGCAGAGAAGAGTCCGAAGCGCTTATTGATACGTCTTGTGTTACGAGATTATTGTTCTGAATTTGAGCGTGTGCCGGCGATAACAATCCCAGGGCGACGAATGCGAAGCCTCGATAATAGTTCATAAAGCGAGAATAGTAAGCTGGTCGAGCGAGGCCGTCAATAATTCGGTATGCATTCCGAATTTGACTGAATCCTTCGATCCGCTTATAGTTTTTCTCGGAAAACGAGACCATCCGGGGAAGACGGGTGCGGCCGTGCATTTTTCGGTAGAATCACTCCCGCTGCAAGGGAGCTGGAGACGTTCGTGGACTGCCTATGATAATCACTGCTATCACGACCTATCTAGTTGGAAATCCCTGGAAAAACTGGGTCTTTGTAAGGATAGACACGGATGAAGGGATTCACGGAATCGGTGAAGGCTCGCTCGGCCATCTGTCCAAGACGGTTGAGACGGCGATTCATGAAATGAAACCGTTCATTTTGGGCCTGGAGATCTTCCAGACTGAGACGCTGGTGACGCGTCTTTTGCGGCACGTCTACGCCGATGGAGGGCAAATCAAGATGTGCGCCATTTCCGCTCTTGAGATTGCCTGCTGGGATGCAATTGGAAAAGCACTCGGACAGCCGATCTATAACCTCGTCGGGGGGCGTGTCCATGAGCGCATACCTGCCTACGTAAATGGGTGGTATCGGTGCCCAAGGACACCGGATGCATTTGCGAAGGCAGCCAAGCACGTGGTTGCAGGTGGCTATTTTGCCCTGAAATTCGATCCTTTCGGTTCCGCAATGACGCGCCTGAACCCTGCGGACGAGGACTTGGCGATTGACTTAGTTGCGGCGGTACGCGAGGCCGTAGGCCCGCACGTGCTTCTGGCGATTGAAGCCCATTCCCGCTTCACGCCCTCAACGGCTGTTCGGATCGGGAAGCGTCTGGAACCGTATTTGCCGGCTTGGTTTGAAGAACCGGTTCCGCACCAGAATGTGGCAGCCATGGCGGAAGTGGCCCAGCGACTGGAGATCCCGATCGCCACAGGGGAGAGCCTTTCGTCCAAACAACAAGTTGCGGAATTGCTGCGGCATACAGCCGTGGACATCATCAATATCGAGCCATTACATATGGGCGGCATTCTCGGTTCAAGGAAGGTGGCGGATATGGTCGATGCCCATTACGGCACGGTCATACCCCACGCCGCGCAAGGACCGATTTGCACCCTTGCCTGTCTGCACATTGACATATCGACACCAAACTCCTGGCTTCAGGAGACCTTCGAAGACTTCAACGAACCTTGGGAGCGGCATCTCCTCACGAAATTTCCACGCATTATAGACGGTTATTTCGAGTTGCCGGAGGGGCCAGGTATCGGAGCTGATCTAAACCTGGACGAAATAAAGCGCCATCCTTACCACGAGAATCCGGATGTTTCTCTGTTTGAGGACGACTGGCACTTTCGTCGTTCGGAGGTTTCGTCCTGAGCGGGCCGACGGGGGAGGCGCCGTCGCTCAATTATCAAACCCGACAGGTTAAGAATACCTGCCGGCACGCCGCCGAACGAATACCAATTATTGTTGGAATAACCGACACATCGTATACCGAATCCCAGCGCTTGGGGCAGATGCGGGAGCCCACGGCCTCTTGGCCCCGCAGTACGGGAACTAGTCCGTCGGCACATGATTGCCGCGGGCTTGCTCGATAAATAGACCCGCATGCTCGAAGGAAAACTGACCACACCCATGCCCCTATTGTTTACGATGCTTAGACAATTAGTTAGGACCGTGATCGAGATCACAAAAAGCGGAACAAAATGAAGTTTGTCGGATTGCGGATCTAAGTAGGGTTAAGTGGGCAGGAGTACGAATCGCCTGCGCTCCCGCAATTGTCCCTCAAACGTCTCCTTTGGTCTCGGCCTTTCCGGCGAGCAACTGCTCTCGGACAATGTTCTTCCGCACCTTCCCGACAGACGTTCTTGGCAATATTTCGACAAACTCGATGCGTTCGGGAACTTTGTGTGCTGCTAGCTGTTCAGCACAATGGGAACGGACTTCATCCGGGGTAAGCTGTGTTTCTGGCTTTCTGACGATGACGGCAGCGACAGATTCGTCTCGCGTTGGATCCGGCAGACCACACACGCAAACATCTGCCACGCCGTCCAATGCAGCGATCACGGACTCGATTTCCGACGTGGAAATGTTCAATCCCGACCGTTTGATCATGTCGCTGTTGCGGTCGAGAAAATAGAAGAATCCATCCTCGTCATACGTCGCCGTGTCGCCGCTGAACAGCCAGGTGGCACCCTGCATCTGGCGGAGCGTCTTATCGGTGGCCGCAGAGTCTTTTAAATATCCTTTCATGAGCGAGTGGCCCGGTGTACCTCGGACAATCAACTGCCCCGGAACGTGTGGCGGAAGTTCTTGTCCCGATTCGTCCACGATCTTTACTTCGTAGCCAAGAACCGGCCGGCCCATTGCCATCAGACGACGTTCCTCCCTGAGAGGGCTCATGATTGGAAGGGCGCAAATCTCTGTCATCCCCCACAGTTGCTGAAGAGGCGCGCCGAACCTGCGATGCCAGTCTTCATACTGCGCGGGCGTCAGATTCTGCGCATAGGTCACGTTGCGCAGCCGGTGGGTGCGATCGGTCGCGCGCTCCGGCTGATTGAGAAGCATGCGAAGCGGAGCTCCAAACAGCGCCGCCATGGTGCCGCCATGCGTTGTCGCTTGTTCAAAGAACCGGCTCGCACTAAAGCGGGACAGAATCGAGACACTGCAACCCGTGATCACCGACGGCCAAAGGGCATGACACTGGGCCGCGGAATGATAGAGGGGAAGAGCAATGAGGTGGCGATCTTCACGGCCCAGTCCCGTGGCGGCGCGAAAAATTTCGCTTCCATAAACGAAGTTTGCATTGGTCAACATCACAGCCTTGGGGCGAGAGGTTGTACCCGAGGTATAGAGTAGTTGGACAACTTTATCCGTACTGCCCTTGCCGTTTGAAACCGTGTTGTCTTGGCGCTCCAATTCGGTTTCGTAACAGCGATACTTGCTGTCGGGAACGCAGCCGTCCTGAAGCAACAGGATTGAGCATGTTTCCTTCGCAACTGCCTCCACGCTGCCGAGATACTTCGTCTGCGTGATCACAAGCTTCGCTTCCGAATGTTCCAGGAAGTAGCGAAGCTCTTCCGTGCTGCAGGAGGGGCTGGTCGGAAGCGCGATGGCGCCGAGGTAAGATGCGGCAAGAATCACCTGGGGAATGGCGGGGTGGTTCGTAAGGTGTAGGTTTATGACATCGCCGGCGCCGATGCCCAGGTGCTGAAGAAGATTTACAGCTTGATGAACTGTCTCCAGGAACCCAGAGAAAGTCCATTGCGACCGCTTTTCCTCGGAGGACTCATAACTCAGCCAGAGACGATTTGGCTGCTCGCCAGCGTGTGAGCGGAAGATGGAATAGAGTGTCCGGTTGCCGACGATATTCACGAGAGTTTGATTTAGCGCTTGTTCTTCCTTGCAACAAAGTCTGCAATGCATTTTTGCGCTTCTGGCTTCGAATAACAGTCTCTGAATGCTTCGGAAGCAGCCACGTCCCACTCAAACTGCCGCAGTGGGGACATTCGATGCAGCATCTTCTTTGTCTGCGTCAAGCCCTCCGCCGGCATGGCTGCCAAACGCTTTGCCAGTTGTTCCGCACGAGCCAGCAGTTGATTCTCGGAAACAGCCTCATTCACCAGTCCGATGGTTGCCGCCTCAGCGCCGGTGATCGAGTTGCAAGTCATCAAAAGCCACCGTGCGGTTGAGAAGCCCACGATTTCAGCGAGTCGACCCACCGACCAGGGAGGAATCCAACCCAGTTCCACTTCCGGCATCCCAAGGCATGCTGTTGTCGAAGCAATGCGGAAATCGTGATACATCGCCAGTCCTAGACCGCCACCTAAGACGTGGCCATGGAGCACGGCAATGGTGGGTTGAGGCAAGCGATCAAGAGAAGAGAAGATCATCGCGAACCGGAGTTCGTACTTTGCCGCTTCCTCTGCAGACAAAGGTGCCAGCTCGCGCAAGTCGGTGCCAGCGCAGAAGGCTCTGCCCTCCCCGCGAGTCACCACAACCCGCACATCGGAGCGACCTACCAGTTCTTCAACCCGGCTGCGGAACATGTTTGCCATCTCTTCGTTGATGGCGTTGAGAATTGCGGGCCGCCGCAGTGTCAGCCAGGCGATTCCGTCCGTGACCTGGAAATCAAGCATTGGTCGACTTTTTCTTGGCGTAGGTCCGTTCCAAGAACCGCGGGATAGACCCGGTAATGTAGCGCTCGATCGTGCCCCGTGCGATCATTTCGACTTCGTCGTGTGCTTCAACTTTGACGAGCACTCGTTTTCCGTCGATCTTAACGACTTCAGCTTGCGCCCGGACTTTCATTCCCATCGGCGTTGCAGCCAGATGTTCAATCTCAATCTTTGTGCCCAGGGTCCCCTGACCCTGTTCCAGGGTCGGAACAATAACCTGGTGGGCGAGCGAATCCAGTAGCCAAACGACGGCCGGCGTCGCAAATACGGGCACGCCGGGATTGCCGAAATTTTCTGCGCTGTGTTTGGACCCTGCTACCCATTCGACGTCGAGGGTTCGTCCAATTGCCAATTCTTCTTTTCGCGATGTATTCGTCATAATCTCGATGGCGCCAGTCCGGCGAAGTTCAGGCTGCAAACCAAGTCCGTGTTGTCACCAACATGTTTCCTCCCCCATTGATGGTGTGACATTGTAATGCTCTTTCGCCCTGCCGCTGCAGGTTCTAGGGACGCGTGGGCCCGAAGTGCACGGTCAGCGCGAGGCCACAGAGCCGGAAGCGGTCTGTGCCCGAGCCAGCCACGCGGCAGAGTTCTTGGGGCCCAATAAGTACAACTGCATGGTGCCGCTCACTTGATTGCGGGCGATCCCCTGGTTGGGATCATCCGGACGTAGCTCGCGGCCAGTGCCATAGTTTTGCCACCACTCACCCCACGCAGTGGCAGCTACGCCTCCGAACCAATCATTTACGTTAACCTCGATTAGGTCTGTGTCCACCATGGCACGAAGATGCTGCGAGCCAATTGCCTCAATGCCAATTCCGTAGCCGTCTTTGTCGGTCAAACTGGCAAACACAAAATCGCGCTTCGTGCTACGGAAGTCATTGGTACCCAATGGGGTGTCATCGAGCGCAAACGGCTGTGCAGGAGGAACCCTCTGCGGGCCGTCCGCGTGAGCCATCGTGACCCCGTCGTTGCGCCCAATGTGATCGTCGGGATAGACGGTCCATTCGCCCCGCCGTCGCCATTGTAACTTGTCGCACCACAAGGGCACGCCAAACTGAAAGCCCACTTCGCGTGCCCGCAAATCCGTTCCGGTGTAGATGAAGTCGTAACTCACTCGCACGCCGCCTTGAGGCGTGATGCGAAACCGCAACTCTCCCGCGAAATCGCGATAGATGCCGGTCTCGACAAGTTCGAAATCATTCCCAGCCGGATGAATGTCGAGTGGCTTGGCTAGTCGCCAGGTTTCGAAGATGGGAAGTTCCTGCAGCGTGGCTTCGATGGGCAAGATATGGAGCTTCGGCGTCTGATACAAAACCGAGTGGCCGTCGACGAGTGCGCGCCGGATACGGCCATTTGCACCATCGAAAGCGATTTCAAAGTTGTCTCCGAGGAAGCGTTCCATGGGGCCGCCGAGCCAGGAAGGTTCGTGCAGATAGCGCAGCGGGCCGGGATGTGCGAGAGGCTCAGGCGCAGGCGCTGGAGCGGTTCCCAGTTGCATGCGGTGGGGAATCACCAACTTCCCTTTGCTGTCCAGAAATTGAAGTGACAGCACGTCGCCTGACTTGGTTTGCGCTCCAACCGGAATGGAGATCTGCCCGCTCGATCGCGGAGCAATATCGGGATGAAGCGTTCCGTGCCGATCTCCGATCGACCAAGCCAAAGTCAGTTCTGAGAGATTAGTGAATTCGTAGCGGTTGTCCACGGTGAAAGTGACGGGATCTCCGGTCTTCCAGCCAGGCAGATCGCGGTCGCGCATGTGCACGGGAGAGAAGAGCATCTTCACGTGCCAGAACTCCGGTTTCCTGCGTCGCCATCCATCCACAATTCCCCAGGGTGCGTCCCCTACAATGCCGCGCCCGGGCATGTGATAAATGCGGTCAAGAAAATGAAGCGGCCGCACGATGCTGCCGCGGCCGTATTCCGAGTCGCGCCCCGGAACCAGGAATGCGTCGTCGACCCAGGCCCAGATAATGCTCGCCTGCACGTTCTTGCTGGCCTGCACCGCATCCCAGATCGGAATGAGCGGCTGGATGTAATAATCGCGCTCCCCCGGGTCAATCCACATTTCGCGCGTATCCCCCCACAAGTCGCCCTGAAAAGGTGCCATGCTCTCATCCCACATAATGGGCACCTGGACGTTCTCTCGTTCAGCCATACGCTCGAGTGAAATGGGATTGTGCATGGTGGCGAGTTCGAGAGTTGCGCTTTGCCCGGCACTGGTCGGACGCGTGGGATCATGCTTCTTCACGAATTGGTGAGCAGCTTCAAAATCCGGTCCCCAGGTACTTTCGTTGCCCACGGACCAATACACCACGCTGGGATGAGAGCGGTCCCGCTCCAGCATTTCGGCGGTGCGTTGCACGAAAGTGGGCAAGTAGCGAAGATCCGAGCTTTCATCAACCCAGCAGAACGCGCCTTCCTCTTCTATGTAGAATCCCATCTCGTCGGAATCGTCGTAGAGATCCTGAACAGCAGGGAAGGTGGAGGTACGGATGGCGTCGAGATTATCCTCCTTCATCATTTGCAAATCTCGCCGAGTTAATTCCGGCTCAACCGAGCGTCCGCCCAGAGGATCCGATTCATAGTGGTTCGCGCCCCGTAACTTGACCGGAACACCATTGATCAAGAACTGGCTGCCGCGAATTTCAACCTGGCGAAATCCAAAACGCCGGGAAACAACCTCATCTCGACTTGCACCCGAGAGCTTGGCGCTCAAGGTGTAAAGCAGGGGGTGCTCGGCTTCCCAGCGTTGTGGCGCGACCACCTGAAACTCCACCACCTTTTCCAATCGCGACCAAGGAGGCAGCGAAACCGGAAGGTGATCGTTGGCAAGTGAAACGCGGTGGCCCTGCGGATCCTTTAGTATAAACACCAGTGCGGCGCCGCTGACCTCCTGGCCGGACTCATTTTCCATCGAAAGATCGACGCTAAGCGTGCCGTCCCGATAATTGGAGTCGAATACAGTCTGCACGTGGAAGCGGCGCACGTGAGTTTCAGGAAGGCTAAACAACCTGACCGGGCGGAAAATTCCGGTCAGTGGGAAGTTGGCGTAATAACTCATCTTGTCCAGATGAGAAGAGAGAGTTTTCTCACGGACCAATAACGCCAGAAGATTGTCTCCGCCCACATGGGCCGCGCGGGTGACATCCAGTTCAAAGGGGGAAAATCCACCTTCATGAGAACCCACCCGCTCGCCGTTGAGCCAGACCTCTGCGCCGCTATAGACACCGTCAAAGACCAGTTTGATGCGTCGACCGAGGAAGTTAGGCGGTATCTGCACATGCCGGCGATATCCGCCGGTTCCGGTGTTGCTGTCAAACCCTGCCATGATCCAATGAGAGGGAACTTTGATGTCCTTCCAATCCGCATCGGAGAAATCTGGCTTATAGAAGCCGGGATTAGGATCGGGCTTAAAATGCCAAACTCCGTCCAGATCAAGGGGGGAGACGCCATCGTCAGGCAGGCTCAATCCAGGAGTTAGATCGCCGGCTTGAACCGTCTGTTGCGGCGATTCTCCACTGGGCAGTTTCGCGGTAGCCGTTACGTTGCCGTCCAGGCCCACGGGCATCTCGACCTGAAAGAGTCCGTTCTCATCCGTTTCAGCGGTTGCCTCCCACGGTTTCCCGCCTGCGGTGCCACGCACCTGCACCGCCGCATTCACAAAAGGCTGGGTTCCAAAGGCGTCGGTAACAATACCGAAGATATGGTTCAGAAGGTCGGAGCCTATCTCGACGACGGGAGGATCGGTTCGGTTATAGACCTCAATCTCCATGAGACCGACTTGGCCCGCGAAGTCCGACAATCGCAGCCCATTCGTGTTTTGCGCAGCGAACTGGACCAGAATGGAGCGCGGGAGCAGATGCCGGGAATCACCGATCGATTGCAACTGGTGCCACTGGCCGCTGGCGTCGCGGGTTTTCAAGTTGACGTGGGAAAGCTTCGGAGATCCCTCTTGCCGGATGACGACTTCCTGAAACTGCAAAACATTCTGCCAACTCAGTTCCACCCAGGTGTCGGCCGGTGACGTCCCCTCCTTCGCGGTCCACTGCGTGTTGTTGATATTGCCATCCGTCAGGTTCTCCGCCTTGGTGCCCTCTGCTTCGCTGGAGGCACTTGCCCGGGCCGTAAGCGCCAGATCGCCATCCGGGACTTGCTGCGCGGCAGCGACCGCAGCAAGAAGAATTATTAGCATCGATGAAGTCAATATCCGTCTTGGGGACATAAGGAGATCTCCTACCAACGACGAGGCTAGAACTCGTACGATCATCTTCTCGTGTCATCCATCCGTCAGATAAATCCAAGCACTAGCAATTTTCTATTTCAAGGTGGCCCTTGCACCGAATGATATAAGCGCCAACAAGGAGCGGAAATAGAACTTGTATTGCGAGCTGGATGATGCGTTGATCATCGTGCGTCGCGCATGTTCCATCGCGTCATGGAATCGCTGTGGCCCGTCATTATATGAGCCCGTCTTGAAACCATAGCGCCTCAATTCCGGAGTACGGACTCAAATCCCGAAAGCTGCAGTTGTTGTAGTAGCATAGCCGGCGGGCTTTACCTTTAGGATCGACAATTCGCTAAAAACTCGCCCTCCGAACGACGAGAGGATGTTGTGACCAACGTAGCTTGGTGATGAAACTGCGCAATTGGCGGGTTCCTCGAGACTAATAAGATTGCGGCCTTGGCGGAAACTTACTATGTCAGCGTTGCGCCCCACAACTGCGATGGGCCGTTGAAGACAATCGCGGGGATCCATTTGGCAGCGAATATTCCAAATTTTATGATTTTGGAGACGTTTGAAGATTATGAT
>Ga0182024_10001967_pt1 | contig 51837 bp, 48 predicted proteins | sample P32metaG_FD_120480 | JGI IMG/M metagenome (GOLD analysis project Ga0182024, IMG submission 120480) | Permafrost microbial communities from Stordalen Mire, Sweden - P3-2 metaG (Illumina Assembly) | ecosystem: Environmental > Terrestrial > Soil > Wetlands > Permafrost | place: Sweden: Stordalen... | reverse complement strand
TCCGGATGCGCCGCGAGCGCGTCGCCCCAATTCAGATCGGGACTGTAGCGGGCAATCGTGCGCAGGCCACGCTTTTTCGCAGCCGTGTAAAGTTCGCCGAGAAAATCGCGCCCATTTAGATATTTGCCGTGCCGGTGAAATGGCACCTGGCTTGGGTAGAAGGCAAGAATGCCTGTGACGCTGATGAACACGGCGCCGACTTTCGCGCTGGACCAGTAATCGGCCCATCCTTCTATATCGAAAACCGCTGGATCGTGTTCGGTGAAATTCGTCTGGCCAATGCGGCGGAGTTTGCGCTGCCAGGCCATGGCCGTCGACTCGCCAGCCATGGCCGGATCGAGCAACATCTCCGCGTGAACCAGGTTCAGTGCTTCCCCTCGATGCGTAAGCGGCACGGCTGCCAGTCCGGCCTTCAAGAACTCCCGCCGATTAATCATCCGAACAGGTCCCTCCCTCATGTTCGACAGCCCCGCCAGTTTACAACTGCGCCGGCGCACGGCCTCCGGAGCTGCCGAGAAGCTCGAAGGGGCAATCGAATCCTTCGGTCGGGTCTCAATTCCCCGCGGATCGCACGGGCTCTCTCGGCTTCCGACCCGCATTGACCTCGCCTCCCAAAGCAGGTAAACTACCTTAGTTTGGCGATTCCTGCCTGCCGCCACGGAGTTTGGCGCTCGCCTCGAATTTTGGGGCTTGAGTGGTCTCCGGAGGCGCGGAAGTTTCCGCCCGAGCTACTTTGGTTTACTTGAGCGCACCCGCAGCGGCGTGTGCCGCTTTGGAGGGTTTATGTACGCGGTCATTCGCACTGGTGGCAAGCAATACCGGGTTGCTCCCGGCGACGTGGTGAAGATCGAGAGTGTCTCGTCGGAGAACCAAACCATAGAATTCAGCGACGTTCTGGCAGTTTCAGGAGACGCGGGATCGGTGGCCAAACCGGCGACGGCCAAGGTGACCGCCGAAGTTGTGAGGGAAGGCCGCGGGGATAAGATCCTGGTCTTCCACCTGAAGCGGAAAAAGCAATACAAGAAGATGCAGGGACATCGGCAGGACTTTACCGAGGTGCGCATCAAGGCGATTGAGGCCGACGGCGTCACCTACACCGCTGCCAATTAGGCGCGGACAAAAGATTCAGAAGGGGATTCGGCAATGGCACATAAAAAGGGTGGAGGCAGTTCCACAAACGGACGCGACTCCAACGCGCAGAGGCTGGGCGTGAAGGCATTTGGAGGCGAACTGGTGACCGGCGGCTCAATCATCATGCGGCAGCGCGGCACACGCATCAAGCCGGGCGCCAATGTAGGCAGGGGCTCTGACGATACACTTTTCGCGAAGGTCACCGGCCGCGTCAAGTTCTCGGATCACGGCAACCGCGGGCGCTACGCCTCGGTAGAGCCGGTCGCAGCCGAGTAATCTCAAGACTCAGATCAAATGGAAAAGGCCACGGTGCTGCCGTGGCTTTTTTGCGTCTGGTCATCTATTGAGATTGACCGCATTTTGAACACAAAGAAAAGGCCGGCCATTGCGATCGGCCCTTCTCTTTGAATCAAACAATTCCAACGCTGCGCGCGATTACGACTTCGATTCGCTGCCCTGCAGATTGGTGCGCGTCAGCACCTTGTCCACAACCTTCTCCACATCGGTCAGGAAGAAGCTGTTGGCGGGCTGCTGTACGGCAACCTTGGTTCCGTGGCCGAGCGCTGCAGCAATTTCATTCCACCGGTAGATGGTCGAATTGGCCGCCATAACCACGGGCTTGCGTGCCGGTTCAGGAAGCGCGCTGTAAACCACCCAGACGCAAAGCGTGACCAAAATCAGCGACTCGTTGAGGAATTGGAGCGGGGAGGTCAGCGACGTGTTCCGCGACCAGAAAGAAGCCAGGATAAAGTCATTCGCGGATAACAGTCCGAAGCCGACGGCAATCCCGAACGCCTTGTCGCGCACCGAGAGGTGCAGCGCATTCATGCTGAGGCAGAGAAAGGCCAGCAGGCACAACTCAAGAATGCTGACCGAACGCATCAACGCGTAGGCGATGTCAGGAATAATCAGAGCTCCGCGATGAGAAAAAGGAACGGTAGCAATGCTGACGATCAGCGAAGCCAGCGTTGCCCAGCGGAAAACCACGGTTCCCAGTCGCATCAAACCCGAGAAATTGGAAAGTGCGGAACGAAAAACCTCGAGACAAATGAAAAACAGCGAGACGGCGCTTGCAATATAGACCGCCCAATAAGCGTAGAAATAGGCTGGGAAGAAGATATCCTGGCGGACCCACGGCTGTGCCTGGATAAACAGGAGCCCCAGCAGAATAGGCATAGATCCAACCCGCAAAACTAGATATATATTCATCGCGGGGAAACGGCGATGAAGGCCTTTTGTCCAGAAGAGGAAGCCGAGAAGAGCCCATAGCAGGAACTCGGCCGCGCTCATCAGCGACATCGCGGTGTTCAAAGGCATAGACGTCCCTTTCACCCTGAGGGTTTTCTCAGAATAGCGCCTACCACCTTTGAATTCAAATGGAAAGCTGCACTGAAGCAGTAGCACTTTAGTGCTAAGGTACTGCTATTTCCCTGTTCCGGGGCAGCCCATGCCCGGCCCACATCCAGGCGATGGCAACCCAGAAGTCGCAGAAAGGTGGCTTATCACGACGTTCGATTTTGAAGAGGAAAAGGAAGCTGCGGCAGCACCGGCGACGATTGCGGCAAAAGCTAGTATCCTGACGGCGAGTTTCATAGTTGGTAACCCCTCGAATGAAACGGATTGACATAAAAGGCTGGCTGTCTAACACTAAAGATACTAGGCCACATTTCTCACCAAGTCCATCTATTTCAGTAAGTTCCATAAGTAGTCACTCCGTTGGTTACTAGCGTACTCTCACACTCCGGTAATTGACCCTTAGGTACCCCGCTCGGAAGTGGCCTCCTCGGCCGTTTCTCCCCCGCCTCGCGTGGTAAAATGAACCCAGTCGAATTCGCTCAAAGCCCACGTATTTCAAGCGCTTAATCCCTCGTTCAAATCACGCCAATGGCGCTCCGCACCGGCACCTCCGTGGACCTGGAAGCGAAAATCTCGCGAATGGAACTCTATGGCGACTCTGGCAACTGACAACATCCCCGATAACGGCAGCTACACCGGCGAAAACATCACCGTCCTCGAAGGCATGGAGCACGTGCGACTTCGTCCAGCGATGTATATCGGTTCCACCGGCGAGATGGGGTTACACCACCTGGTATATGAGGTCGTGGACAATTCGGTGGATGAGGCGCTGGCCGGCTTTGCTACCAAGATCGATGTCGTCATCCACGTGGACAACTCAATCACGGTCACCGATGACGGCCGCGGCATCCCTGTCGACATGAAGACGCTGGTCAACGGCGAGCAGATGCCGGCGGTGCAGGTAGTCCTCACCAAGCTCAACGCCGGCGGCAAGTTTGACTCGTCGAGCTACAAGGTCTCAGGCGGTCTGCACGGCGTGGGCGTGAGCTGCGTCAATGCGCTCTCGCAGGAGCTCAATGTCGAGATCTGGCGCGACGACCACACCTGGGAGATGGACTTCAGTTGCGGCGTGGCCACTAGCGAGTTGCGCAAGGTCGGCAGCAGCAAGCGGCGCGGAACCAAGGTTCACTTCCTGCCCGATAAGACCATCTTCACCGCCACCGAGTTCAACTACGACACCCTTGCCCAGCGTCTGCGGGAATTGGCCTTCCTGAACAAAGGATTGGAAATCACGCTCACCGACGAGCGCACCGCCGACGTCAAAACCGGTGAGGCGCGCTCGGCCACGTTCCGCTACGCAGGCGGTATTGCTGAATTTGTAAAGCACCTGAATCGCGGTAAGCAGGTCCTGCATGAGAAGCCAATCTTGATGGAGGCCACGCGCGACGCCGTCGAAATTGAAATCGCGCTGCAATACAACGACAGCTATTCCGAGACCGTTTTCAGCTTTGCCAATAACATCAATACCGTCGATGGCGGCACGCACCTCTCCGGCTTTCGCACCGCGCTCACCCGCACCATCAACGCAATCGGGCAGTCGCTCGGCCTCTTCAAAGACATGAAAGAGAACCTGAGCGGCGACGACGTGCGCGAAGGGCTTGTGGCAGTGGTGAGCGTTAAACTCTCGCAGCCGCAATTCGAAGGACAGACCAAGGGTAAGCTCAACTCTGACATCGCCGGAACCGTGCAGGCATTCGTTAACGAGCGCCTTGGCGGATTCCTCGAGCAGAACCCGCCCATCGCGCGAAAGATCATCAACAAGGCCATTGAGGCTGCCCGCGCCCGTGAAGCTGCACGCAAAGCACGCGACCTCACCCGCCGCAAAGGTGCGCTGGATGGCGGAGGCCTGCCCGGAAAGCTTGCCGACTGCAGCGAACGCGATCCCAGCCGCTGCGAGCTCTACCTGGTAGAGGGTGAAAGTGCAGGCGGCACCGCCAAGCAGGGCCGCGATCGCCGCTTCCAGGCCATCCTGCCGCTCAAGGGTAAAATTCTCAATGTTGAAAAAGCGCGCTACGACAAGATGCTGGGCCACGAAGAAATTCGCGCCATGATCACGGCGCTTGGCTGCGGCATCGGCAAGGACGACTTCGACGCCACCAAGATTCGCTACGGCAAAATCATCCTCATGACCGATGCCGACGTCGACGGCTCGCACATCCGCACCCTGCTGCTCACCTTTTTCTTCCGCCATATGACGGAACTCATCAAGCGCGACAATATCTACATTGCGCAGCCGCCGCTTTTCAAGATCAAGAAAGGCCGCTTCGAGCAGTACATCAAGGATGAGCGCGAATTCGACAAGGTCATGGTCAGTCGAGCCGCGGAAGGCATGGTCGTACGCCACGGTGAAGCCGCCAGCCGCATTGAGGGTACCGAGCTGATCCGCTTCATGGGCACTCTCAAGGAGTACCTTGATTTTGTCGAAAAGGTCGACAAGCGCATCCGTAACGAGAAACTGACCGAGTTGCTTGCCCGCGCAGAACTCACGCATCGCTCCGATTTCACCTCTAAATCAGGAAGCACCGTTCCCGAGAAACTGGTCGAGTTGCATACGCAATTCAAGGAACTCTCCGCTGACTTTGGTTTCAAATCGATCACCAAGCCCGTGGAAGACGAGGAACACCACACCTGGTCGATCAGCATCGTTGATTCACAGGGCGCGGAACGCCGCATCGACTGGACTCTCGCGTCCAGCCCTGAATTCCGCCAGATGATGTCGAAATACAGCCAGATCAAGCAATATCTTGAGCCTCCCTTCCTGGTGGAATATGCGGCAAAGGCTGCAACCGAGCCTGCCGCGGAGGAATTGGAAGCTACCGAATTTGAAGAAGGTGAGACGCCCGCGGAAGTCAAAGCGGAAGTCAAGGCCGCGCGTCGCAGTGCGCGCGTGCTGCGCGAACCGGTCGAGAAGCAGACCGCCCGCGAACTCTATGCCCACATCGTCGAGCAGGGTAAGAAGGACTACTCCGTGCAACGCTACAAAGGTCTGGGCGAGATGACCAGCACGCAGCTTTGGGAGACCACGATGGATCCGGAGCGTCGTACTCTGCTCCGCGTGAAGCTTGAAGACATCGTCGAAACCAACGAAATCTTCACCACGCTCATGGGTGAAGACGTTGAAAAGCGCCGCAAATTCATCGAAGACAACGCCCTCGACGTCAAGAACCTGGACATCTAACCATTGCTCCAGTTGTAGGTTCGGGAGAATAGCGCCTGCTTTTCCCCACTGCCTCGACCGGTAAACTTCAAGCGAGTCAGTTTGAGGACGGAGTGTTCCCATGAAAGCGCTGGTCAAGAGTAGAGCAGAACGCGGCCTCTGGCTCGAAGACATTCCCGAACCAACCATCGGGATTAACGACGTTCTGATTCGCGTGCGCAAGACGGGAATCTGTGGAACGGACGTCCACATCTACGAATGGGATGAATGGGCACAAAGGACGATCAAGGTACCAATGGCCATCGGCCATGAGTTTGTAGGCGAGATCGTCTCAGTCGGGTCCAACGTCAACGATTTTCACCCCGGGGACATCGTGAGTGGAGAGGGTCACGTCGTATGTGGCCGGTGCCGGAACTGCTTGGCTGGAAGACGGCATCTTTGCGCGGCGACACAAGGCGTCGGGGTCGATCGCGCCGGAGCGTTTGCCGAGTTGATTTCTCTACCAATGACCAATATCTGGCGGCACCATCCCGGGATCAACACGGAGGTCGCCGCCATCTTCGATCCTTTTGGCAATGCTGTCCATACCGCTCTCTCATTTCCGGTGTTGGGCGAAGATGTTCTCATAGCCGGTGCGGGACCAATCGGGCTCATGGCGATCCCTGTGGTGAAGCACGCAGGTGCCAGGCACGTGGTGATCACGGACTTGAACCCGTTCCGTCTTGATCTCGCTCGAAAAATGGGTGCGACTCTGGCAGTGAATCCGAAAGATACGCCGCTTCTGGACGTGCAGCGGCAGCTCAAAATGACGGAAGGATTTGATGTCGGCCTGGAAATGTCAGGAAGTCCCCAGGCATTGAGCGACATGTTCGGCAATATGAGCCACGGCGGAAAGGTTGCTGTCCTTGGGATCCCGGCAAAGAACGCTCCCATGGATTGGCGGCCAGTCATCTTCAATATGCTCACGATCAAGGGCGTCTACGGTCGCGAGATGTATGAAACTTGGTACAAGATGTCGGTTCTGCTCGATTCGGGTCTGGATATTTCGCCGGTGATCACCCACCGGTTCCGCTACGACGAATTCGAACGGGGCTTCGACGCGATGATTTCCGGCCAGACCGGGAAGGTCATTCTGGACTGGACGAGCGTGAAGTAAAAAGGCGAATTGCAGGGCTATCGATGGACGAAATTCAGTGGTTGGGTCGGAGAGTCAGGAGAGTGAAGATCTCCGCCAATTGGTAGAGCGTGTTTCAAAAATCGCGCTTTGTAACAGGGCACGACTTCAGTCGTGCCGAAGTGAACCTAAAAACCCGGGTTTTAACCCCTGAGCGATGCAAGTCCGACCCCGTTGAACCATTTGAAACACGAAAAGCCCCGCGACCTCACATCAGGCTCCCGGGGTTTTTGTTGCATCCAGCAGCGCCTGCCAACCGGCTTTGCTCATCTTGAGCTTGCGGCCGTTCGACAGCAGAACCCAGCCCTCGCTGCGGCCTTCGCGCAGAATCTCCCGCACTTGATCGATGTTGACGATCGTCGAGCGGTGGACGCGCACGAATTTCCGCGGATCCAGAGTCTCGGCAAGCTGCTTGATCGTTTCCCGCAGCATCAGGTTTCTGGAGCCGGCGTGAATGCAGGAATAGTAGTCCGCAGCCTCGATCCACTCGATCTCATCCACATTCACAAAGGAGTCTTTGGCGGCGTTGGGAACAACCAGCCGTTTGGGGTATTCCTTGCGCTCCGCGGTTCCTGTTCCCAGCGCCGCCAGCATGGACTTCAGCTGTTCCTGCGTCATCAAGGCGGCATGCGCGGCAACGCGCTCTTTCACGCGCGCCAGCGCCGACCGCAGCCGCTCAGGCTCGACGGGTTTTGTCAGGTAGTCGAGAGCATGGACCTCAAAGGCCTTCAACGCATAATGATTATGCGCGGTGACAAAAACGGTGATCGGCATTTGCGCAGCGCCAATCTGCTCAACCACCTCAAACCCGCTGCTGCCTGGCATCTCGATATCGAGAAAAAGCACGTCGTGGTGCTTTTGCTTCAGCGCCTCGACCACTTCTCTCCGTTCCGGCATTCCCCTGCAATGTCGACCTCTTCGTCGTCAGCCAACAGCAATCTCAGGCGCTCGCGGGCAAGAGGCTCGTCGTCGGCAATCAGGGCACTCAGCTTCATCAGCTTCGCTCGTAGGGAATCGCGATGGCAACCTCGAAGCCACTGCCCGAGGGTTGCGCTTTCATCACATAGCCATCCTGATAAAAATGCGCCAGCCTCTCGCGCGTGTTCTTTAATCCGATCCCGTTGCCAGGCTTGGCGTGGCCGTTGCGGCCGGCGCCTGTGTCGCGCACTTCAAGACGCAGAAGATCTCCATCGCGCCTTGCCGTTGCCTCCACCAGCCCATCACTTTCGCACTGCGCAATGCCGTGCCGAATCGCATTTTCGACAATCGGCTGCAGCAGGAAACACGGCACCAGGCTGTCCAGCGCGGCCGGCTCCACCTTGATCTCGATCCGAAGGCGATCCGCGAACCGCACCTGCTCAATGGCGAGATAATTCTCCACCCCCTCCAGCTCCTGCGACAGCGGCACCTTTTCCGGATTCGTTCGCTTCAGCGTGCTCTTCAGAATCGCGTTTAGATGACCGAGCATTTCGGCCGCTTCCTTCTGGCGGCCAAGCTCAACCAGGGTCGTAATTGCGTTAAGCGTGTTGAAGAGAAAATGCGGCTCCAGCTGCATTTGGAGAGCCCGCAACTGCGCTTGGGAAAGCTGCTTTTGCAACGCCAGAGATTTCATTGCATCCCGCTGCGCGCGCATTTGAAACTGGACAATGCCGATCATCCCCAGAACGAATCCGTAGACAAGAATCTCAATGCCGAAGCGATTGATGTTCAGCAGGCTTGTCCAAACTGCGAGCGCCGTAGGATGTGCGGCATTGATGAAGCCGAGACTGCCCAGCAGGAGCAGATGAACGATTCCAAGAAAGCACCCGATGACCATCTGGACGATGATCGCCACCGGCGAAAGGCCAAGAATGATCGGCTTGCGAAAGCCTGTCGTCCAAATCGCGCCCGCGATGCAACCCCACCAGGCCCACAGCACGAGTCCATAGTAAAGAGAGGGCCGATGCAGGACGGACTGGCATTCGCTCGCCGTAGCAAGCGCCAGCGCCACTGAGGTGAGAGCGATGACCCCGAGGCCGAAGCCGTGAATCCGCGGAATCGATCCTGCTGATCCGTTCTTCTCCATATCAGAAGAACTCAATCCTGGTGTGATCCCGGTCGAAAACGCATTGGAGTGCCCGGTTGAAACCGCACTGGAGTGCATTGCCACGCTCCTCCTTATGGAGAAATTTGTCGATCCGCTGGCACCCCGCGTTGAACGATCAGGACGAGCCGGCGATCTTCGGGGCCTACAATCGCCAAGCGATCCAGCAGGTCCCCGCTGCTGGATCGCTTCTATCAGAATGATCTTCTGGAATCGTCAACGCCAGCTTTTCTCAGTTTATGCCGTCTCTTTTGCAGCGAATTGCCGTATTTTCGCGGCTTGCGAAATTCTTAGCCCAGTCAATTTACCCGCACCGAGAAGAGGGCACGGTGCGAAAGGATGAAAAGCGTGCGCCCGTCGGCCCCGCCAAATACGAGATCGATTGGCCGCTCCGGGACGTCGATTTCGGCAATCTGCTTGCCTGCTGGGTCATAGACGAAGATCTGTCCATTCGCAACGTAGACATTGCCCTTTCCGTCGACCGCGACACTCTCGCCACCGCGCTCGACAAACCGCTCCAGATCCCTCAGTGTCCCATCGAAATTGACAGTCGCGCAGTACGTCCTGTCTTCTGACGCGCTGCTGACGTAAACCTTTTGCCCTGGCACAGCGCGGATGAAGCCGTACGCGTCAAGGTTATCGGAGAAGCGCCAGCCGGAGGTGTCCATCGCCGGCCCCTGCTGAAAAACGCGGCCGGCTGGTAAAACGACACTCCCGTCAGCCGAAACATATTCTTTCGGCTTCGGCGTGGTGACGTCTTCGGCGAACATCTCGGCGAGCGTCTTGTAGCGCATCGAGCTCAGGTCAAGCTGGTCTTTAAATTCCCCGTTGTTCCAATAGTTCACGGGAAAGAGCACTGCCGCCCCTGGGTGCGCGATCGTCGCTTGTGGTGCGAGCACATGGATCTGCGCGTCCGGCGATCCCGGCCGAAACCAATAGACTGTGCTCTCCGGTCCAGCCGACGTAACCACCAGCAAGTCGCCGGCCTTATCGAATGCCAGGTTCACGGGGTCAAGCGCGTTGTCGCGTTCGACCGTCAGACCCTCAGTCGCTGACCACCCATAGATGCGTTGCTGGTGATGATCGACGAAGTAGAGCTTGCCTGTTGCGTCAACCGCCGCGCCGGAGATCGAAAAGAAACCATCCTCCAGTTTCTCCACCTTGGCCCCGGGTGAGAGTACAACGGACACATCCGGCATCGCCGGCGGAACGGGTCTCTCCGGAACGTCAAGCACCGCAAAATCCCGCTCGCGCACTTCAAGATGATGCGTCACGTCCTCAATCGCATTCTCATAAGGGAATTTGCTTACGCGCAGGAAGGTTCCGCAGCCGTTCTCGTCGCAGATCCCGTAGCCGCTCTCGGCGTTCACGTGCACATTGCGAAAGCGAATGTCGCTGGAGTTGTAGAGGCGCACCGCAGCCGGGAACTGGGCCCGCGTGCGCGTGACGCGATAGCCGTGATAGTTGGCGATCGTGATGTTCTTCGACCAGTCAAACTCAAGCGACAACGACTCCGGACTTTCGCCCGCTTCTTCTTCGGTCTGCGGCGCATTTACGTCCCAATTCTCAACGTGGTCGAACTTGATCTCGTTGCGCACATGGTGCTCGGTCGAGAGCTCGTAGACATGTCCCGGCGTCGTTGTATTCGACACAACAAATCCGGCCTGGGCAAACGTGTTCGGAGTCCAGATATCGGCAAACGTGCCTCCGCCTCCATCGCTCACCCATAAGCTTGGATACTGTCCGTCCCAACGCTTGCGCAGATCCGAATCGGCCGTGTGGTTATTGTTGTAGGGGTTCGTGCCGCTCCCATGTCCGCCGAGAAATCGGACGTCATCCACAAGAGAATTCTCGGCCGCCTTCCACCAAAGCGCGACTGCCCGCGGATTGATGCCGCCCGCAAAAACGCCGATGCCGCTAACGATGTTGGACCCTCCTGCAGGCGCGAAAATAACCGCTTTTGGCTCCCCCACTCCCTGGTAACCCGGCGTCGAATCGAGCAGATCGAATTGCGTCAGCGTCGGATGGAGGCCAATCAGCACTGTGTCGGGTTTGAGCGCGATTGTGTCGCTCACAACGTAATGACCGCTGGGAAAATAAAGCACACGATGCGCATCGATGGCCTTCTGGATTGCAGCCGTGTCGTCCGTGACTCCATCGCCTTTCACCCCGAGGCTGTGCACATTCACCCGCTCTTCTGTAGGCGGCAAGGCCCGGATAGCCCGAGGCAACGGGGCTGGCAGAGAACTCAGCGCAGACGCATCGTATCGCTCGCCGATCGCACCCATCACGCCCTCGGCGGGCACAATCAGACCGTAATTGAATTCGTTGACACGATAGACCGCCCCCTTACCGGATATCTTTCTTCCACTCTCGCGAAGCAATGCCAGTGTCGGCACATCCTGAAATACATCCCTTTCGAATCCAACCTCGGTAAGAGGACTCTTCTCGTTGCTGATAATGACTGCCTGCCCGGAGATTTTCTCGAACACGCAATCCTTCACCCATAATTCGTCCGAATATCCCGGATCAATGTCGATGGCAGTCGGAACATCGCGAAAGCTGTCATGTAGGAGAGTGAGCCCAACTTCATGCTCGCGGATTGCCGCGTCGCGCTGCCCTTCAAACGTGGAATCGATGAGCGTAAATTGCCACGCCGGCGATGTCTTCTCGGTAAGGATGCCGTAACGCCCGCCGAAGAAGTGCAAGTCCTCGGCCTCATTGCCGACCTGCGTGAGTGCGGCAAGTCCGGAACCGATGTGAAAATCCATGTGACTGAGATACGAATGCTGCGCCACATGGAAGCGAATGGCAATCGCAGCTGGATTGCCGTCGCCGATCTCGAAATCGATGTTGCTCATCGCTGAATAGAACGTGTTGGGATTTGCGTCGGCAACCGATTCATTCGGAGGCACACTTCCGGGAGGCGGAAAGGCAATGCGCGTCCCTGCGCGCGGCATCTCACGAGGAGCAAGGCCCGCAAAGATGACCATGTCTCCTGCGCCTGATTGAAAACCGGGAGTGTGATCTGCAAGGTAAAAGACCGGTCGCGTCGCGCCAAAGCCAATAACGCGGACACCCGGCCAAACATAGAGCGTGCGAGTGAGTCGATAACGTCCCGAAGAGACAAATACGACGCCTTCACGCCCCGAGGTTTCAGCTTTGTCGATTGCCGCTTGAATCGGGCCGCTATCGTCGGCTTTTCCATTACCGTGTGCGCCGAATTCCGGTGCGCTGAGATAAACAGCTCGCGGGTCATCGAGCCGCGTTGTGAAAACCGATTCAGCCAAAGCGGAAAAAGAAGCGCTCAGCAACAGCGTGGCAAAAAGCAAGATTCTCATCATGAAGATGGCCCTGCGCGACCTTCTTGATTCTCCACTATGAAGCGGAGAATCGAGAAATCAATCGTCGGACAGCGGCCGCGCTGGAGAGGTTGCCTCACTCGCTTGAGGGACTGAGTCTCACATTGAGGAAAACCGATCCGGCTCGCCGCTGTTCTGCCCAATCGTCCAGTGGTACGCTTCCACTTGAGTTCAAATAAGGGGGCAGCAGTGCACATTTCTTTGCATCACTTTGCCGCAATCGCAGTCATAGCAGGTTCGACAATGGGAATTATGGGGCAGGAACATCAGCAATTGGCGTCTGCAAATCTTGAAGGGCTGCCATTTTCTGCTTCCGAATCAGCCACCACCGCAGCCACTCAACCTTCGCGCGAAGAAACCATCAACAATCCCGTCGCCGACCCCGCAGCCGTGATTATCCAGGGCCATGCGCGGTTTACCGTACTCACTCCGCAACTCATCCGCATCGAGTGGGCCGCAGATGGCAAGTTCGAAGACCATGCTTCGCTCGTGTTCATTAATCGCCGTTTGCCGGTGCCGAAGTATTCGCATGAATTCGGTGGCGGCAAGCTCACCCTCAAAACGGACGCGCTCACGTTGACGTATACGCCGAAAGCCGACGGCCGCTTCACGTCCGGCAATCTCACAATCGAATTCACAGTTGACGGAAAGCCTGTCGTCTGGCGGCCGGGAACAATCGATCTGCAAAATCTGAAAGGCACTACACGCACCCTCGATGGCGCGCTGGGAGACAAGACGAAGGAACCGATTGGCAATGGGTTCGTCTCACGGTCCGGCTGGGCCATTGAAGATGATTCGACAAGACCCTTGTTCGATTCGGCGGACTTCCGCTTTCTCCAGGGAGAAAAGAGCCCCTGGCCATGGGTGATCGAGCGGCCTGCCGGCGAACGGCAGGACTGGTACTTTTTCGGATACGGTCACGACTACCGCAAGGCGCTCGGCGATTATGTGCGCGCCGCCGGTCGCATTCCCCTTCCCCCTCGCTTCGCTTTCGGTGCGTGGTGGTCACGCTATTGGGCCTACAGCGATCAGGAGATCGAAGAGATCATCCGGGGATTTCGCGAGAATGACACGCCGCTGGATGTCTTCGTGATCGACATGGATTGGCACATCAATATCGATCAGCTGAAGGCGAAAGACGAAACGGATCAATCGAATCATGGACTGGGATGGACCGGATATACGTGGAACAAACTGCTCTTTCCGGACCCAACGCAATTCCTAGCGCGACTGCACGCGGATGGATTGAAAACGAGTCTCAACATGCATCCAGCCTCCGGCGTACAGCCCTGGGAAGATGCGTATCCCGCAATGGCGAAGGCCATGGGCATCGATCCGGCTACAAAGAAATACGTCCCGTTCGACATCACAGACAAGAAATATGCGACGAATTACATGGATCTCCTGCACCATCCACTCGAGAAGCAAGGCATCGATTTCTGGTGGCTCGATTGGCAGCAGGAACCAACCACGAAATTGCCCGGCGTCAATCCAACGTGGTGGCTCAACTATGTGCACTTCACTGACCAGGAGCGCGAAGGCAAGAGGCCGCTGCTCTTTCACCGCTGGGGCGGCCTTGGCAATCATCGTTACCAGATTGGCTTCTCGGGCGATACCGTTTCTGTATGGGACTCACTCGCCTTTCAGCCGTGGTTCACGGCGACCGCAGCCAACGTTGGCTATGCATATTGGAGCCACGACATCGGCGGACACATGCCGGGCGCTGTCGATCCCGAGCTCTTTACGCGGTGGGTGCAGTTTGGAACGTTTAGCCCGATTCTGCGCACGCACACAACGAAGAACCCAGATTCCGAGAGGCGCATCTGGGCTTACCCAGAACCATTCTCCGCAATTCTGCGGTCGGCGTTTCAGCTGCGCTATGCACTGCAGCCTTACATCTACACCGAGGCGCGGCGCACCTACGACACAGGCGTTGCATTCTTCCGGCCGCTGTATTACGACTGGTCTGAAGCCAACGAAGCCTACTCGAGCAAGGATGAATATGTATTCGGTGATCAGATGCTGGCAGCGCCTGTCGTCGCGCCCGCGGACAAGACCACCGGTCTGGCAGCGGAACAGGTGTGGCTACCTCAAGGCGAGTGGATCGAATGGCCAACTGGGAAACACATCACTGGGCCTGCCACAATCAACCGCAGTTTCTCTATCGATCAAATACCCATCTACTTCAAGACCGGCGCGATTGTGCCTATGCAGCCGCCGATGTCGTATACCGGCCAGAAACCCGTCGATCCGCTCATCGTCAACGTGTGGCCGCTGGAGCCTGGAACAAATTCGAGATACTCGGTTTACGAAGATTCGGGAATTGCAGAGGAATACACGCGCGGTGTCTTTGCGCGTACCCCAATCAAGGCTGCGCAAAGTGGTGACACGCTGCGGGTAGAAATCGGGCCAATCGAAGGGAGCTACGACGGCATGCTGAAAGCGCGCAGTTACGAGCTCCGCTTACCCGCCGACTGGCCGCCTGCATCGGTGACCGTGAATGGCGTTGCCGTGAAGCGAGGCGACCCCACAGGCAAAGGCGGCTGGAGCTTTGACGGCAATACGCTGACGACGTTGATCCCCGTTGCAAGTTCGAGCGTGGCGAGCAAAGTCATCATCGAAGTTCACCGGACCATCGGGCTCACGGCACGCCGTGACGATCTGGATGGCTTTGCCGGAGCCATGACTCGCCTACGTGGTGTCTACGATGCGATGCAGAAAACGTCGCCTATCTCCCGACCGCCCGATCCGTTGATCGACGCCATGCAGACCGGCGACCGGCTCGGCTACCATCCAGAAAATGCGAAAGCCGAGATCGAGCACTTCCATGAAGTGCTACCGAAAGCACACGAGGCGCTGCAAGCCGAAGGTCAGGCAATTCCCCAACGGGAGCAGGCGATCGTCAAGCAAGCTGAGCAGTGGGGAAAGACCCATCCGGAGGATGCGCAGGCAGCTGCGCAATACCTGAAGCAAATGAAAGAGCATCAGCAGCAGAGAGCCGAAGCGTTGGACTCCGCAGTGAAGCTGATGAACGATGTAAATCAGTAGAGTTGGCTGCCCAGGTTGAGCGCACTTCGGCGTTTGCGCCTGACCTGGGCTGCCTCGAATTTCCATCCGCGATCTGCCCAGCGACCCTATCCGTGGTGCTCACCCGAACAGCACGACGACGGTCCAGCAACAACTTTCGGATGCTCCCAACCTGCCTCGGGATCGACAAAGTAACCTTCGCTGTACTTGTCGTGATGCCGCACCCAGGCCATGGTGTGCTTCAGTCCGCCCTCATCGCGCCCTTTCGGCACAAGGTCAAGAAAGTTATAGGCGCCGACGAGAATGTCGAGCCCGCGCGCATACGTTGAGTAGGTGTGGTAGATTCCGTCCGCATCCTTGGAGAAGACGCTCAATCCGGGGCGTTCCTGGCTCGGGAAAATCGTCTTTTCGTAGTTGTAATATGCGTTGCCTTCGCTCGCTTCCTTGGGTGAAGCCGACACCTGATAGTCGTAGTTGAAATCGCTGTCGAACGACGAGACCCAACGGAACCGCCATCCCATGCGCTTTTTGAATGCCTCGATCTCCGCAATCGGCGCATGCGAAACCACCACCAGCGTCACATCGCGATTCGCCAGATGGACCGCCATCCCGTCGAAGTGATCGGAGATATAGGAGCAGCTCGGGCAGCCCTCGGCCCATCCCGGTCCCAGCATGAAGTGGTAAATCACCAGCTGACTGCGCCCGTCAAAGAGATCGGCCAGTGTCAATTTGCCCTGCGGCCCTTGAAACTCATAGGGCTTCTCGACTCGCTCCCACGGCAATTCGCGCCTCTGTCTGCTTAGCTCATCACGCCGGCGCGTAAATTCTTTTTCCTTGGCCAGGAATTGTTTCCTCGCTGTAACCCACTCATCGTGCGAGACCACTTTCTGCTGATTCACTACTGCCGTTGTCGTCGCCACCTTTGACCTCCTTTGCATTGGTCTGTCCGGGGAATCGAATGTGCGATCTCCTCTTCAGGATTGTACCTGCAACCAGGGCCGTGATTCCGCCGGACCCGGTTGCGCTTCCGGCAATCAGTGCTGCCGTCGCAAGACATACTGGGCACATGAAACACCTCTGCAAGTTCTACTCTGTTTGCGTCTTTTGCATGAAGAGCGGCGGCTCGTCGGCGCTCGGTCCCCAGCTCGCGGGCACCGGAACATTCAGCAGGCGCAGGTATACGCTGAGCTGACCCCGGTGTTGATACCAGTGGCTCAACATCACGTCGCGAATGAACTTGGCTCGTGGCTGCGCCAGGACCACCTTTTCGCCAGCGACTAGTCTCCACGTCTCGTGCATCGCCATATCGTCGAATTGCAATAGCAGGTCCCGCACCGCGGCGACGCTTTCGTCAAATGTCTTGAGAATTTCCTCCCGGCTTGCCGGCTGCGGAAAATTCCCAAAATCCGGAGCCTGTACCGGACTGTTCTTGACGATCCGTATCACTCCACCCGGAACGAAAGCGATGTGATATCCCAGCTGTCCGGCAGTCATGGATTTCTCATGCGGCTTCCAGGTCAGACGATCTTCCGGAATCCTCTCCAGAAATCTCCTTGTGATGGGCGCTTGTATCTCAAATTCTGCGAGCATTGCCTGCGCAATTGACTCGGCGACGACTGATTCTGCAACTGGCATGGGTTTCTCCTCCTATGGGGAATGTGGGTTTCTACTTCTTGGTGCCGGATCGGGATTGTTCCGCGCGTTTGCGAACTAGTTCATGCATGTGTCCCCAGCCGCCGGTCACACCCTTCCTGTGTTCGTCCTGGATCAATCCGAACCCCAGGTGGCGGAACTTGATGACGGTTACACCGTTCTCTTCGCTTAGCCGGTACTGCACGTTGTTCGCAACCGGCTGCGACATGAAAAGCGGCCCGCTGAATTCAAGCAGTGTAGGACTCTTGATCGCCTGCACGGTGCCCCAGAAGTGGCCATTGCCCTCGCCAAGATCGCGGAACCACCGTCCTCCGGGCCACGCCTCGAGCTTCATCGGCATCGGTGCGCCGTTGGACATCTCATTCCCCGGCCCAAGCTGTTCCAGCAACGCTTCAAACGTCGTTTCCAGTGAAGCATTCACGCGGATTTCCTGGTTCACAGTCAGGGAAAGGCTATCGATTTCCGAAAGTGTCGTCGTCATTATTTCTCCTTTGAGGTCGAATCGGATTCATGGCTTCGGTTCATCTTCGCTTCGGCCCGTTCCTTCACGCGATTCAGCTGATGGCTCCAGTAGCGTTCGAAGGTCGAGGCCCACTCGTGCAAAGGCCGAATCGCCTCCGCATTCGTTTGGTAAAGTTTCTGGCGTCCCTGGCATCGCATACACACCAACCCAACGTCGCGCAACACGCGCAGATGTTTCGAAACCGACGGCTGATCGATCCGCAGTGCCGCCACAATCTCGCCCACCGCGTGCTCGCGGACAACCAGCAAGGTCAGAATTTCTCGCCGACGGGGTTCAGCCACGGCATTGAAGGCATCGGAAGTAGTCGCGGCACGCGCCATGAAGAGAATAATGCATTCCTATATGGGAATATGTCAAGCGGTTTTTCCACATTCACAAGAATGTAAAAATGAAAGCGTTTGCAGCACGCTCGTACGGGCATTTAGCATCCGTGCTTATGAAAAATCTGCTTCGTTGCCTTGCTCTACTGCCCTTTGCTCTACTGTCCGGATTCGTCGCGCCCGTTCTCTTTGCGCAAGCCCCTGCGTCGACCGATCCGCTTGCACCGACGCTCGGCGTGAAGTCCGCTGCGGAGATCGACCGCGAATGGCAGCAATCCGTCAGCAAATATGACGCAGAGCGTAATCGCCTTCTCGACGAGGCGGAGCGGCAGGCCAACGACGGCCCGTATCGCCCCGATTGGGCCACGCTGATCAAATACCAGCAGCCGCAGTGGTATAGGGACGCGAAATTCGGCATCTTCATTCACTGGGGCGTCTATTCGGTTCCCGCCGCGGAGAGCGAATGGTATCCCCGCAACATGTATCGTCCCAACGAAGGCGCGTACAAAAACTTCCATGAACAGCATGGCGGCAACGATCCCGCAAAAGGTTACAAGGATCTGATCCCGCTATTCCGCGCCGAGCACTTTGACGCCACGGAATGGGCGCGCGTGTTTAAGGAGTCTGGCGCGCAGTATGTCGTTCCCGTGGCTGAGCACCACGACGGCTTCTCCATGTATGACTCAGCGCTGAGCGACTGGACCGTGGTAAAAATGGGCCCGAAGCGCGACACGCTTGGCGAACTGGCCAAGGCAATTCGCGCCGAAGGCTTGCACTTCGGACTCAGCTCGCATCGCGCCGAGCACAATTTTTTCTACGACGGCGGCCGCGCGATCCGCTCCGACGTGAATGATCCGAAGTACGCTTCACTTTACGGCCCTGCCCACCAGTGGTTCGAGGCGGGCGGCGACGATCATGGCTTGATCAACGACTGGACCTATGTGAGAGATGCCTGGACACGTGACTGGCTCGCGCGCGACACAGAACTGGTGGAAAAGTACAAACCTGAAGTCGTCTATTTTGACTGGTGGATTGGACAGCCGAACTTCCGCCCGGCCGTCGCTGAGTTTGCAGCCTTCTATTACAACTATGCCGTGGCCCACGGCTACACAGGCGTCATCGATTTCAAGGATTACTCGCTCAATTGGAAAGCAGGTGTACGTGACTTTGAGCGCGGGCAACAGGATCATATCGTCGCCGACCACTGGCAGACCGACACGTCCATCAGCAACGCGAGCTGGGGCTACATCGAGCACGACACCTTCAAGACGCCTGAGTTCCTCGTCCATCAGCTCATCGATATCGTGAGCAAGAACGGGAACCTGTTGCTGAACTTCGGACCGCGTTCGGATGGAACCATTCCCGACGAAGTGCGCACCACACTGCTCGAGATGGGCGCATGGCTCAAGATCAACGGAGACGCGATCTACGCCACGACTCCCTGGAAAACCTTCGGCGAAGGCCCGACGCAGGTGATGGCAGGCGCATTCCACGATACGGACACGAAGCCGTACACGCCTGAAGATTTTCGCTTCACGGCAAAAGGCAATACGGTCTACGTCCTAGGCATGGCGTGCCCCACAGACGGCAAAGCGACAATCCATTCGCTTGGATGGGCGCATGAAGGCGCTTCCATTCCCATCGCGAACGTCGAATTGCTTGGCTCAAGCGAAAAGGTTACATGGACGCAGGGAGCCGATGCGCTCAACGTGACGCTGCCCGAGGGTGCGGCGTGCAAATATGCTTATGCCCTCAAGCTAGCGCCTGCCACTAAGTGAGTTGAAGAGACTCCGTGCGGGCTTGCGTCATGCGTCGCATGCGCGCTTCAATAGCCGGGTCCCGGAGGCCCGTTGCGGAACGTTTGCCGGTATCCTTCGCGGAAGCCGTGCCGATAATCCTCAAACGCCGGCGGCGGCACGGGAGGATTGCGGAACCGTGGGTGCCGATCGGCGTCAGGCGCGCGGCCGGCAGCAATGTCGCGACGTGCGGCTTCAATGCCATCGTGATAACCGCGCTGCGCGATCTCCGTGTAGCCAGGAGGCGGCGGAGCGTAGACGACCGGTTGCGGATGAGAGCATCCGGCTAAAGCGAAAGGAAGGGCCAAAACTGCAAGTGTCATCAGTTTGCGCATGGATGAACTCCGTACGTTGAGATGGTCCGTCGCAACTCGTCAATCCCGCAAGAAAAAGCCAGCTTGCGAAAACACCGGCATGCAACTCGACCTTGAAGTTTGAAACCCCGATCCGTAAATAGTGTTGCACTTTCTGTGAATACCAAAGGTAATATTGACCCGCGTGCTATCCTCCCGGTCATGAAATTCCTTGATCGCCGATCATTCATTGCCGCGCTCGGCTCCGGCGTCGCAGCTCTTTCCTTGCCGCCGCGCGGATGGTGCGATGATTCTTCATCTGCGGAGCGAGACCTCGCGCACGACCCCTTGCGGCCCGAGTACCATTTGCTTCCACCGCACAACTGGATGAATGACCCCAACGGTCCAATCTGGTGGAAAGGACAATATCACCTCTTCTATCAGCGCAATCCTCACGCTGCGGTCTGGGGCGATATGCACTGGGGCCATGCGATCAGCAAGGACATGGTTCATTGGCATCACGAACCCATCGCGCTTGCGCCCATGCCCGGCGGTCCCGACAGCGAAGGCTGCTTCAGCGGCTCGGCGGTCGTGAAGGATGGCGTCCCGACCTTCATCTATACCGGCGTGCAAAATGCGCCGCCCGATCAAGTGACACTCCGCGACGGCAACGACAAGTTGCGCGAGACGCAGATGCTCGCCACAGCCGAGGACAACGCGTTGCTCCGCTGGAAGAAGCTTCCCGAGCCGGTGATTGCAGTACCTCCTGCCGGAGTCGCAGTCACAGGCTTTCGCGATCCATGTCCGTGGCGTGAGGGCGACGACTGGTATCTAGGGATCGGCTCAGGCGAGCGCGGCAAAGGCGGCTGCGTTCTCCTCTATCGCTCGCGCGATCTGCGCCATTGGGAGTATCTGCACAAACTCGCCGAAGGCAAGCCGAACGGCAAACAGGCCGCCAATCCCTGCGACAGCGGCGAAATGTGGGAGTGCCCCGACTTTTTTGAATTCAACGGCAGGCATTGCCTGCTCTACTCCACCGAGGGCAAAGTTATCTGGACGACCGGTGAGTATGACCCGCACGAACACCTCTACACGCAGAAGCGTCAGGGTGTACTCGACCACGGCGCCTACTACGCGCCCAAGAGTTTTCTCGCGCCGGATGGACGCCGCATTCTGTGGGGATGGATCCAGGAGACGCGCCCGCAAGCGGAGTACGCTGCTGCGGGATGGGCTGGCGCGATGGCGCTGCCGCGCGTCCTCACCGTCGGCAAACAAGGCCAGCTGGAATTCTCTGTCGCAACTGAAGTCGAGAGTCTGCGCGGGTCGGTCGAGCACATAAGTCTGACACCGTCCCAACCCTACCTCCTGAACTTGGAAACACTGCGTCGCGAGATCCATCTGCCCATCGGGTTTTCGACCGGTGTCGTCACCGTGCGCCTCCACACGAACGGCGTCAAAGTGTGGGAATTGGTTGTCGATGTCGCCGGCGACGCGATCCAATGCGGCGATGTGACGTTTCCGTTGCCGTCTCTTCCCTGGCCACAGCCCTCCCTCCATTTGTTTCTCGATGGGTCCGTGATTGAATCGTTCATCGGCGGTAGAGAAGCATTGGTCAGCCGTGTCTATGCACTCCAGCCCGGCGAATCGGAGTTCGAATTCTCCTTCACCGGGGGCAAGAATATTTTGTTCTCGCATTGGCCGCTCGAGGCCATCTCTCCAGACCGGCTGACGACGTAACAAAGACAATCGCAGCATCCGACTCCTCTATAGTGGTCGAGAAGGCATTCGCTAAACAAAGGACCGCAACCAAATGACGCTGGATCGCCGCGGCTTTCTCTCTACCTGCAGTCGCATCGGCATTGCCTCCCCCTTGTTCCCCGGCATTCTCTACACGCTCGCAGCGCTGGCGCAGTCCTCGGAGGACACCGATCAATCGAAGCCGCCGAAGATCACGCCGGAAATGATCGACGCAGCCGCAGTGTTGGCCGGCATGGGTCAGCTTACCGCTGAGCAGAAGCAGATGATGCTCGACGGCCTCATCGACAACAACGGTTCAATCAAAGCGATTCGCAAGCTGAAGCTGCCGAATTCGGTCGCGCCTGCGTATGTATTTCATCCGTTGCCTGCCGGCGCATCGCTGCCCAGCGGGAACCGGAACATCATTTCCTTCGTCCCGATTGCAATTGTCCCCGAAGCGCCAGCACGCATCGAGGATCTCGCTTTTGCCTCAGTTGCGGAACTCAGCGGATTGATGCGCGAACGCAAAATCACGTCGATCGCACTGACAAAGATGTGCCTCGACCGGCTGAAGCATTACGACTCCACACTGCACTTCATCACCAATCTCACCGAAGATCGCGCGATCGCGCAGGCTAAAGCGGCCGATGCCGACATCGCCGCGGGCAGGTATCGAGGTCCTCTGCACGGCATTCCCTGGGGCGCGAAAGATTTGCTTGCGGTGAAGGACTATCCCACGACCTGGGGCGCGGGCGGCTTTGAGCACCAGGTCATCGACGAAGACGCGACAGTCGTCGAGCGCCTCGATGCAGCAGGCGCCGTGCTCGTAGCCAAGCTCACGCTGGGCGCGCTCGCCATGGGCGACGTTTGGTACGGCGGCCGCACGCGCAACCCCTGGAATCCAGCGCAAGGTTCGAGCGGTTCTTCCGCTGGCCCCGCGAGCGCGGTCGCTGCGGGGTGCGTGGGCTTTGCAATTGGTTCTGAGACACTCGGCTCTATCTCGTCACCTTCCACGCGATGCGGTACGACGGGTCTGCGCCCTACATTCGGCTTTGTGCCTCGCACAGGCGCTATGGCTTTGAGTTGGACGATGGACAAGCTCGGGCCCATCGCGCGCTCCGCCGAAGATTGCGCGCTGGCGCTGCAGGCGATTTGCGGTCCCGACGGGAAGGACGCCTCGGTCGCGCCAGCAGCATTCAATTGGGCTGGCGTCGGCGATTGGCATTCGTTGCGTGTTGGCTATTTGAAAAGCGAATTCGATCCGCTGCAGCCATTGAATCTGGATGAACCTTCAGCGAGCGAGACTCCGGAACGAAAGAAAGAGCGCGAAAAACGTAACGCCGAGCAGACCGCGTCTCATGCGCGCCGCGCCTACGATCAGCGCTACGATCTCGCCGCTCTGGATAAGCTGCGCGCCATGGGCGTCCAGCTGATTCCCGTCCAACTGCCCAAACTTCCCTATGGCGCTATGACCGCGCTGCTCAGCGCGGAAGCCGCCGCGGCCTTTGACGACCTGACGCTCTCAGGCCGCGACAAGTTGCTTACCGCGCAGGGTCCGGAAGACTGGCCAAATCTGTTTCGCACCGCGCGCTTTTATCCGGCCGTCGAATACATCCAGGCCAACCGCGCGCGAACGCTGGCCATTCAACAGGTCTCCGTGCTCTTCAATGATGTGGACATCATCGTTACCGCGACGACGGGCCAGCAACTCGTGGCCACCAATCTCACTGGCCATCCAGCTCTCATTGTGCCCAACGGCCTGCGCGGCGCCGATGCACCCAACCCACCAAAAATCGATGATGGCGACAGTGATGACATCGGCGGTCCAGGCACGCCCGTTTCGCTGACATTTCTCGCAGGTCACTACAAGGATGCGGATTTGGCGGCCTTTGGCCGCGCCTATCAACAGGCAACTGACTTCCACAAACAGCATCCGAAATTGGACTGACGGCGCCTCAACACACCAAGCTCCCAGTGTTCATGGGTCTGTCCGGGTCGGTTTTGTTCCAGCACTCGTTTTCTTCGGGGCTTTCCCAACGCTCAGATTCGTAACCGTATGCGACGAGAGATTTACTGTGAACCGGTCGATGACCACCGGCGCTGGGACCGGCGCAGATGGTGTGGTCGTCGTCTGCGTCGAACTCACCGTCATCGCTTCCACCAGGATCGTCGTGGCACTCACCGTGATCCGCAAGAAGCCGAAATTCGCATCGTTGAATTGCTCGAGTGTAATCGTGTTGCCCTGGCCGTCCGGCTCGGTTTGTTGCCCCGGCGTCGGCTTCTTGCCTGCCGAATTCGTCTTGAGCTTGGAGAGGTTATAGTATCCGCCATTGCCCGCAACCAAATAAGGAATCTGGCGGCTGGCGGCCTTCATCGTGCGCGTGTAGCGCTCGTACAAATGCGCGTGCCCTGAGAGCACGAGATCGGGCCAGATGCCAGCCTGCTGACAACAGGCATCGATCTCCTGCAGCATGGACGCGCTCGGAAAGTGATCGCTCGCCCCGGTGAATGGGGGATGATGCACGGCGATAATCAAAGCCTCCGGATTCTTGTTCCCCGTGTCGGCCTTGCGCGCCGCCAAAGCCGCCGCCAGTTGTTGCTGGAGAAATGTGACCTGGTCGTTGCCGATGACACCCCCGCTTAGTACGCCCACGCTTTCGCCAGTGTTTGAATACAATCCGATGAAACGCGCGAATGGCGCTGTCAAAACAAAATAGGCGCCCGGTTGAACCATGGTCGAGCGCGCAAATCCGGAGACTGCAATCGTTGGCTCGGCTGAACAGAAATTGTCGATGAAGCCCTCAAGAGAATAGGACACCGGTTCGTTCTTGAACATCACGCCATCGTGATTGCCCGGAATCGCAAAGATAGGCGCGTTGTAATTGCGATACGGATCGTAAAACTGCTCGGGATAATACTGCTGCTGCCCGAAGTAATAAACAACATCGCCAAGATGAAAGAGGAATGCGGGCAACCCCGAAGCATAAGTTTTCTCCGCTAAGTCGGCCGCCATGGCATCCGCCACGGCAAGTTGCGGCTCGGCTTTCACCACGCCGCCCGTGTCGCCGACGGAGTGAAAAACCAACTGACCGGCGGCTTGTATTTCGGTCAGCGCGCTCGCGGGCAATACGGCACTCAAATCGAAGACCGGCGGCTGCACACGCGGCGTAGGGATCGGGTCATTCACCTGCTCTTCTTTGAGCTTCGCGTCTGCCGCGATGTCTCCGGCGCTATAGCTGAAGAAGTTATCGGCGGTATAAGTGGGGTTCGCAAAACTGAATCCGTTTGTGGGCATGGGGAGGGTCCTCGCGTAATTTGAGATTCCTATATTCCGTCGAATCGAAGCGCGCAATTCACGCGCAGTCATCTGCGTTTCGGGATTATAGCTGTTCTCCAATTGCTATTGAGTGAAAGCACATCAGCTAAGTGGGTTTTTCATCAACCGGGGCCCCCACAGACAGGCCTTTGTCCGTGGGGTGGAAGAAAAAGCCACCTTGCTCGACCCTCAAAATGCCACATACAAATTGGAAAACAGCTCTATATCCCGCATTCGATGAAACCATGATGATCGCCGACGCAGCGCCATGTACCATCGATCCATGGCGCTCGTCGAGTTGGATGCTGTTTCGAAAAGCTATCCACGCTGGGCAGGGTGGCGATCGGAACTTCACACCGTTGTAGAGAACGTTTCGCTCACGATTGAAGCCGGCGAGACGCTGGGCCTGGTCGGTGAGTCGGGCTCGGGCAAAACCACGGTGGCCCGCATGATTCTTGGCCTCATTGCACCCACCCAGGGTAGCGTGCGCGTCGAAGGTGTCGACCTAGCTCATGCCTCATCTTCAGAAATGCGCCGCATTCGCCGTCAGATGCAGCCGGTGTTTCAGGATCCGCATGCGGCATTGAATCCGCGCATGAAAGTCCTCGACATCGTCACTGAGCCGTGGGCGATTCACGGCGTCGAAGCAGGCATATCCAACAGCCGCGCTTCTCTGCACGCAAGGGCCGCCGAATTGTTGGCGCAAGTAGGACTGGACGAATCGGCCCTCGAACGCCATCCGCATGAATTCTCAGGCGGACAGCGCCAGCGCATCAACATAGCCCGCGCGCTCGCACTTCGGCCCAGGCTTCTGATCCTGGATGAACCTGTCTCGGCGCTCGACGTGAGTGTATGTGCGCAAATTGTGAACCTCTTGCGACGCCTTCAGCGGGAGCACGGATTGACCTATCTCTTCATCTCGCACTCCATGCCGCTGGTGCGCTACCTCAGCACACGTATCGCCGTCATGGAGCACGGCCGCCTGGTAGAAACAGGCGAGGCGGAGTCGCTGTGCAACGCCCCTCGCGAGGCATATACGCGCCAACTACTCGCAGCCACGCCGGAGTTGCCTGCCGGCGTAGCCTGAAGAGACCAGGAAACCCTACTTCGTTTGCGGTTGCGACTGAGGCTGCGTCGTCGGTGGCGTCGTCGGGGCCGGAGTCGCAGGTTTCGTGGCCGGCGGCGGAGTCGCTGTCGCGGGAGTTCCCGCCGGAGCCTCAGGTGCAGGCGGTGTGGCAGTCTGCCCTGGTTTCGCTGCCGCTCCGGGTGAACCGGACGGTGGCGCATTCAGCGGCAGGTGCCCTGGCGGAATTGTCATACCAGGCCGGACCGGCATCATGCCCGGATGATTCGCGGGCATCTGCATCTCCGAAACATCGACAAGTTCAATGTCGAAGATGAGGTCCGCCTTGGGCGGAATTCCCGGATGCGCGGGATCAGGTCCCGGGCGTCCGCGCGCACCGTAAGCGAGTTGCCAGGGGATAAAGAGCCGGCGTTTGCCTCCGACTTTCATTCCAGTGAATCCCTGGTCGAAGCCTGGAATCACGCGACCGAACCCCTGCGGAAAACTGATCGGCTGCACGTCGCCCAGCTTCGGCTTCCCATCGTCTCCCATCATGGGCTTCCCGTCTTTGTCCTTCAACGGAAGCCGATGATCCTCTGAAGAATCGAACTTGTGCCCATCGGCTGCGAGCCATCCTGTGTACAGAACCTTGTACAGTTTGTTCGGCTCTGCGTCGGCGCCCGTACCAATCTTCACGTCCTGGTAGTGAAGCGCAAAGGCGACCTTGACAACTCCACGAGCGCGCGGCACACCGGGCGGCAGCTTTATCCCAGGAGCGGCAGCGCTAGTGGAAGTCGAGGCAACCTTGTTTGGGATCGCTGGCTTCGGCGCGGTTTGTGCAACGGAAATTTGGATAGCAGCGGATACGAAAATCGAACAGAGAAAGAAATGCTTCATCGAATGCAATAACTCCAGCTTCATTCTTCTGGGAGTTTATCAGGCGCCGCCGCCAACTCCCATTTCCGCGGCTTTGCCCATGCTCATTCAATCCCCAAAGCCTTATGAGTCTTTATGCAACTCACCCTTAAAGTAAGGGAATGTCCGTCGCAGCATCTCATCTTTTTCATATTCTTTGGCTACCCGTGGCCTCATTTTTTGCCGGCGTACTGAATGCCATTGCCGGCGGCGGCTCGTTCTTATCGCTCCCTGCGCTTATCGCCAATACCTCCGCCATCGGTGTGGGAGCCGTGACGGCGCAAGCGACCAACACCGTTGCCCTTTGGCCGGGACAGCTCACTTCCCTCGTGGCCTTTCGCCAACTCCTGCGCGAATACAGCTGGAAGCTCGTGCCGCTTGCCGTAGCATCCGGCATCGGCGGATGGCTTGGCGGCGTGTTGCTTCTCAAAACCGGCAACAAGATGTTTCGCGAATTGCTGCCGTGGCTTCTGCTCTTTGCTGCAGTAATGTTTGTGCTCAGCTTTCCGCTGGGCCGCTGGTTACAGTCGCTCTCCGGCGGCAAGCGATACAACACGTGGTTGCTGATCGGCATGGTGGTCGTCAGCATCTACGTAGGCTACTTCGGTGCGGGCGGCGGATTCCTGGTGATGGCGCTCTTCGGCATCTGCGGCGTCCACGACATCCACGAGATGAACGCGTTGAAAGTGGTAACAGCCGTGGTGTCGATCGGCATTCCTGCCGTCACGTTCATCATCGCCGGCCGCGTGCAAGGTCGACTCTGCCTCGAGATGGCGATCCTCGCCGGCCTCGGCGGCTACTTCGGCGCCCATTACAGCCGCAAGATCAATCAGCGCGCGATGCGTTGGACCGTCGCCATCATTGGCTTCGTCACCGCAGGATACTTCTTCCTGGCGAACTACCTGAATCACCCCAAGTAGAGGCAAAACAATCTGGGCCCTTTGACCTGGGCACTTCGACATGGAAAGGCTCGGCTCGTTTGCTTATGCTCGCGCCAGCATGCCCGCAAGCAGAGCCGTTCTCGGCGCCAGGTGCTCGATCACGATGGATTCGTGCTCAGCATGCGCACCCTCGCCCACGGCCCCCATGCCATCGAGCGTGGGAATGCCAAGTGCGGAAGTAAAGTTTGCGTCCGACGCGCCTCCGGTAGCCGCTTCATCAAGCGCGAAACCTAGTTCGGCAGCCAATGCGCGCGCCTTCCTATAGAGCTTCACGGTGCCGACGGTGCGTTCCATCGGCGGCCGATTGATTCCCCCGGTTACGGCGACAGAACATCGCTTGTTGATCGCTTTAAGACTGGCGAATCTCCGCTCGATGCGTGGCCCATCGCTCTTCCGCGCAATCCGCGCATCCACCTCGGCCCAGGCTTCTGCAGGAATGACGTTGGTCTTGGTGCCGCCACCGGCTGTACCTACGCTCACCGTCAATCCCTTCTTCAAGTCGGTCCAGCCGCTCACGGTTTCCATCGCGCGCGCCAATTCCAGTAACGCGCTCGCGCCCTTCTCGAAATCGACGCCCGCGTGGGCTGCGATGCCTTTGACTTCGAGTCGCCAGTTGCCGGTGCCTTTGCGTGCAGTCTTATACGCCAATCCCTGTGCCGGCTCCAGAACAAAAACAGCGCCGCACTCGGCCGCAAGCTGCTCGGTGATCGGCCGCGACACCGGGCTGCCTATCTCCTCATCGCTGTTCAGCAGCAGCACGATCTCATGTTCGAGGAGTTCAGCTTCGCCCAGCATTTCGATCGCTGTGAACGCCATGGCGACACCGGCTTTCATATCCAGCGTGCCGGGCCCCCAAAGCCGCCCCTCGCCCACGCGGCACGGCATCCGCTTCAGCGTGCCCAAAGGCCAAACGGTATCCAAATGTCCCAGCAACAGGATTGGTTTCGTGGCTGCATCTTTAGGTCGACGCCCGAAGCGCGCCTCCAGCATATCCCCGAATCCTTTCTGCCGGTGCAATCGGACCCGTCCGCCAAGGCCTTTCGCATGGGCCGCCGCGAGGGCCACAGAGGCATCCACAGCGGCCTTATCGTCGGAAGGCGATTCCACCCGCACGAGTTTCTGCGTGAGATCGATCAGCGCGCGTTCCTTGAGGCGCGCGCCCGCCAACAACGCGCGCATCGGAATCGACGGATCGGATGAAGCAGACATCATTGGTTAGCCTTGAGTTGTTCGATGGGCCTCCCCGATTCTACGACGCGCTGAGAGAAAGGGTCCGGATCAGACGCGATTCAAATCCTGCCCGTGTGGCCTCTTTCTCCCGTTGAGGCGTCAGCTCCCTCGTCGGGAAATCTGGAGGCAAATCCCTGAAATTTCTGTTGCAAATTTCTGGGCGAACTCCAGAAATGCATCGGTCTGATCTCACTTGGATTTGGGTCGGAGAGTGTGGCAAATACAGTGCTTCTGATCGAAAAGTGTGGCAAAAATACCACATCAGCTTTTGGAATTTCGCGTCTAATCTAGCGCTTGCATAAGTTTTCCACAACCGGAGAGTACTTTTTGTCGCCCTCTGAGCATTTGGAGCAGACGATCGTCGAGCCCCTCGAATTTACAGGGGTAGGCCTCCATTCCGGCGCCCCGGTCACCATGCGCCTTTTGCCTGCGCCCGCAGGTTCGGGAATTGTCTTTCGCCGCACCGATCTCGACGACTTCGAAATCGCAGCCATCGGCCGCAACGTCGCCAAGGTCAGCTATGCCACCAGCCTTATGCGCCAGGGCGTGCTGATCTCGACCACCGAACACTTGCTCTCTGCCCTCATCGGCATGGGCGTCGACAACGTGATCGTGGAACTGGACAATCTGGAACTGCCCATCCTCGACGGCAGCGCCCTTCCCTACGTCGATGCCATCCTGAACCAGGGAATCCGCACCCAGCGCCGCCGCCGCGAGTACATGCGCGTGATGAAGCCTGTGGAAGTGCGCGAAGGAAACAAATTCATCGGAGTCTATCCGGGCTCCGGCTATCGCATCCGGTACACCATCGACTTCCCCGCCCCCATTGGTCAGCAAATTGCCAGCGTTGATCTGGCTGCCGAGACCTACGGCACCTTGATTGCCGGCGCGCGCACCTTCGGCTACAAATCGGATGAAAAGCGCCTGCGGGATATGGGACTGATTCGCGGCGCGAGCCCCGAAAATGCGATTGTCCTTGGACCACAAGGTCCTGAGAACGGCCCTCTGCGATTCAAGGATGAATATGTGCGCCACAAGGTGCTCGATCTCATCGGCGACCTGGCGCTGGCCGGACGGCGCATCGAAGGCCACGTCGTCGCCGAACGCGCGGGCCACGCCATGCACACCGCGTTGGTTTCCAGGCTGCTCAAAGATCGTTCCGCGTGGGAACTGGCCCGTGTGCCCGTGGCCGCACCATCAGCCGACGAGGAAAATCTCCGTACTGTGGCTGTGGGGCGCCCGGCTTTCTTGAGCGCATAGTTCGCTCCCGCCGCCGCACCAATCCATCAAGCAAACAAAATCCGCATCGGCGTCGGTGCATCAAAGTTCTTGCCTTCGCTCGCCAACTCACCGGTCTGCGGATTGCGCGCAAACACGCTGACCCAATTCGAATTCTGGTTCGCCACCAGCAGCCACCGCTCCGTCGGATCGAGCACAAAGTTGCGAGGAGTCTTCCCCCCGCAGTTGGAGCGCTTCATCGGTGTGAGAGCGCCGGTTTTCGGATCGGCCTTGAAGCTCGAGAGAAAATCATCGCCGCGATTCGCAAAATAAACAAACCGGCCGTCGCGCGTGATCACGGTGTCGCACCCAGTCGATCCGCCGCTCGAGTTCGGTGGCAAAAGATCGACGCTTGTCACGCGCGTCAAACTTCCGTCGGCCTTATGCCACTCCAGCACATCCACCGTCGACGTCAGCTCGTTCATGCCATAGGCGGTGTGCCCATTGGGATGGAAGTGCAGCGTGCGCGGTCCAGCTCCTGGTTTCGCGTGATAGGCCCCGGCTTGCGTGAGCTTCGCGGTCGTCGTGTCGAGGTTGTAAATGTGGATCATGTCGCCGCCGAGATCGTTGATATAGGCAAACCGGTTGTCCGGCGAGAAAGAACAGAAGTGCGCGTGCGCTGCTTCCTGGCGGTCGGCGTTGGGACCGTGGACGGTGTAGTGCTCGGTCCAGATCGCTGGGCTCAGCTTTCCTTCAGTTACAAGAAAGCTGGCCGCAGAGCCGCCACCGTAGTCCGCCGACAACAGCACGCGCCCCGTACGGTCCAGCGCAATATGGCATGTGCCCTTCGCGGCTGAATTCTGCGCCGAGAGCGGATGCAGTTCGCCGTTGCTCACCTTGTAGCTCGCCACTTCGCCCGTGGGCTTGCCGTTAAAGCTGTCCACTTCGCACGCGGCAAACAAATACCAGTGGCCCGGCGAATACGTCAGCCAATCCACCGTCGAAACCTGGGCGGCAACGCCCGCAGCGGTCAGTTCGCCGGTCGCAGGGTTCCAGTCGTAAGCAAGAACTCCGTTTTGCGTTCCCGATCCGACGAACACGCGCTGCAGTTGAGGCGCGGCAAGGGCGGGCGAAACAGCGCTGGCAACGGCAACAGCGGAAGAAGTCTTCAGAAATTTACGGCGAGTCTGGTTTCCCATAGCAGATGCGATTGTCGCCGATGGGACGCCGTCAGCGCCAGCGCAGTGTCGGCCCTTAGACTGGAGATAAGGAGCAAAGCTTGTCGCACTTCATCAGCTTTGTCCGCATTCCGGCCCTGGCCATTCGCCAGCACATCCGCCCTCTCGCCCCGTTGGGCGTGTTGGAAGAAGACCGCATTCAGATGCATGTGTGGCCCCAGGACATCGACTTTAATCTGCATATGAACAACGCGCGCTACCTGAGTGTGATGGATTATGCGCGCATCCATCTGCTGGCGCGGGGCCGTCTCCTCGAACACATCGTCCGTTCGCGCTGGCAACCCCTCGTAGGCGCAGTATGGGTGACCTATCGCCGCTCGTTGCCTCTGTTCTCTGCCTTCACAATTGCATCTCGACTGATGTGCTGGGACGATCGCTGGTTCTACATCGAGCAGAGATTCACCGTGCGCGATAGCCTCGCCGCCGTGGGCTGGGTGAAAGGCATGTTGCGCGACGCGCGCGGCAGTGTCAACCCGCAGGAACCACTGGAACGTGTGACGCCCGGTGTGATCAGCCCGCCCATGCCTGACGCCATCGCGCAATGGAACGAGCTGACCCGCGAAAAACTGCAAGGCGGCGATAGCTAGGTCGATGATCAGTTTTTGCCTACCAGCTTCCGTGCCCCATCCTTTCTGTCATCCTGAGCGGAGCGCAGCGAAGTCGAAGGGGAGTCGAAGGACCTGCCTTTTGGGCTCTGGCGAAAGGGTGGGAAAGCACAAATCTCAAAGTGCGAGATCACTCGGTCAGAGAGCTAGGTGCATGACTCCTCGCTTCCGCACCATCCTCCGTGCCCCATCTTTCGCTTTTTTTCTCGCGAAAGGGTGGGAGGCCACGAACCTCGACAGACACATTCACGCGGTCGTATACCTGGCGATCGAGGTCAAAGACCACGTTCACCGTCGTCTCCACTTCCACAGGCTCGCCGTTGAGAAGGTAGGGCCGATAGCGCCACGTCTTCACCGCGTCCATCGCAGCCTGCTGCAACAGCATAGGGCCGCTTACCACACGCAGATTCTCAATGGTTCCGTTCTTCGAAATCGTAGCCTGCAGGACGACTGTCCCATGAGCGCCCGCTGCCTTGGCGATCGCCGGATACACGGGCACGAACTTTGCGAGCAGGCTGCCCTCCATGACCCCGGAAGAAATGCGGACCGGGCCCTTTGGCTCCCCACGAACAACGGACGCCGCGTGACGGCCAGGAAATACCCCCGTTCCGGCATCGGGCATTCCGGAGCCTTGATCCATGCTGAAAATAGATTCTCCGGGAGCCTGCTCGGGAACTGCGCCGACGAAGATGCCAGACGGAATTTTCGGCGGAGCAAGAATCACCCCGTTCGGCATTTCGGAAGTTCCGCGAAATTTTTGCGGTGGTTGCTTCGGCGGCTCTTGCGGCGCGGGTGGCGGCGCAGGCGCGGTCAACAGAAACGCCAGCGCCTGCCGAGGCAAGGCTTCCGGATAAATCAACGGAATCAGGATCAGCCCGAAAAGCACCGACCCATTCAAGAGGAATGTCGCGACCGTCCAACCGCGGCTGCGCGTCTGGATTCTGCCCGTGGATTCGAAGGTGGAGTCTTCAAACATGGGATGCCTCCAACCTTGGGACCTGCTCGCTCAGACCAGGCCCCAAGTTATCCAGCCGCACCAACCGAGTAGCGCAGGCGCACGAGCTCTCACTCCCTCCACCCCCAAGTCGGCGCAGGCGCATGAGTCCAAGGCCCTCCGCACATCCCCATCGGAACCACTGTGCTTCTGTAGACACCACGGTCACCGAATTTGTTCCAGGCCGATGCGATTGCGCCGCAATGTGTGCAACCAATGCGCTACACTCCATACGATTCACCGGCAGGGCTGCGCTCGTTCCTGTCAGCAGACCCGCACAAAACCGGAGTCGCCATGAAATTGTTCCGCTTGGTTGTTTTTGCATTCGCCGCAATCCATTTGTCGAGCGCACCGGCCCAGGAAGCAACTCCTGCTCCCGCCAGCACCGCGCCCGACCCTTCCGCAACGCTCGCCTATATTCATGGGGCGTGGGATACCCTCACGCGCTCGATGACCGATTGCCACTCGCTGGTCGACATCAAGATCACCGCAAACCCCGTTCTCTACTTGCCTGCGGAGATATCTCCACCTGCTGACGTCACGGCTCTCGAAGATAAGTGCCACGTGCGCGTCGAAGCTCTGCCGCGGCGAATTGAAAAAATCGGCGATGTGTCTCCGGAGGAACTGCACGCTGCAGGCCTGCTCTATCTGCCGAATCCCTACGTCGTTCCGGGCGGACGCTTCAATGAGATGTACGGCTGGGATAGTTACTTCATTCTTCTGGGACTCGAGGCCGACCATCGCGAAGCTCTCGGCAAGGGCATGGTCGATAACTTCCTCTTCGAGATCGAACACTACGGCGGCGTGTTGAATGCCAATCGCACTTATTATCTCACGCGCTCGCAGCCGCCATTCCTCACCTCGATGATCCGTGCTGTCTATGAAAATCCCGCCAGCTTTCCTGCCACACCTGCAGGCCATGCCGAAGCAAGAACCTGGCTCGGCCGCGCCTACACGCTCGCCGAAAAAGATTACTCCACCTGGACACGCCCGGAACACAAAGCAGGCACAACCGGCTTGGCGCGCTATTTCGATTACGGAACCGGCCCCGTCCCCGAGATGGCCGACGACAGCAATTACTACATTGATGTGATTCACTGGCTGGTCGCACATCCGCACTCTGGCGGCGAGGCCTTCCTGGTGAAAGGCTCAGAACATCCCGACGCAGCCGAGGCCAAACGGTTGCAACGGACAAGTTGCGATGTGCATATGAGTATCGTGTGCATGCGTGCGTGGTCCTCCGGCTACCGGCTCACGCGTGACTTTTATCTCGGCGACCGCGCCATGCGTGAATCCGGCTTCGACCCAAGTTTTCGATTCGGTCCTTTCGACGGAGCCACACATCATTTCGCGCCCGTGTGCCTGAACAGCCTGCTCTATCGCTATGAGCGGGACATGCAGCATCTCGCGCTCGTACTGGGCAAACCCGCCGACGCGCAGCATTGGCAGCGGCACTCGAAAGCGCGTAACGCCGCTATGCAACGCTATCTCTGGCGCGCCAAAGAAGGCGTCTTTGCCGACTTTGATTTCGTCCGCCGTCAATCTTCAACCTACGCCTACATCACTTCGCTCTATCCCCTGTGGGCGGGCGTTTCCATGCGCGAACAAGCGCAACAGATGGTCGCGCAACTCAACCTTTTCGAGCGTCCCGGCGGACTTTCGATGAGCAACTACAATTCCGGCACGCAATGGGATGAGCCGTTCGGCTGGGCACCGACGAATTGGATTGCCGTCGCAGGCCTCGAATCTACCGGATTTCGGAACGACGCTGCGCGCCTCGCCCGCAAGTGGGATGCTACCGTCGGCACTGGCTTTGCGCAGGATGCCACCATTCGCGAAAAGTACAACGTGGTTTCGGGCAACGCGAATGTGCACGTCAGCGCGGGCTATACAACGAACGAAATCGGCTTCGGCTGGACCAACGCGGTGTATCTGAAGATGAAAGAGATCACGAACGCCGCGGATACGCACGCCGCAAACTAATGCGCCAATAACGAAGGGCGTACCCGTTCGATGGATATGCCCTTCGTCAAAGAATAGGTCGCCTATGCGCACTTACTCCGGCAGATAGAGCTTGCCGGCGATGTTGAAAGTCGTGTTCAACACCTGCGCACTCGTGTTCGGCTGACCACCGCCGACGGAAACCGTGTACTGTCCCTCGGCAATAATCGGCTCGCCGGCTTCCGTCACCATGCTCAGATCGCGCGGCCGCAGGCGGAAGTGAACGGTCTGCGACGCGCCCGGATCAAGATGCACGCGCTGGAAGCCGCGCAGCGCGCGCAGCGGCGCACCAGGTACCTTGGGGAATTCAAGGTAGAGTTGCGCCACTTCATCGCCCGCAGTCTTTCCGGTGTTGGTCACGGTCACATCAAGCGTTGCCGGACTACCTGCAGCGACAGGTTCCGTTGGACCCTTGAGGTCGCTATACGAGAAGCTCGTATAACTCAGGCCATAGCCGAAGGGATAAAGCGGCTCACCCTCAAAGTAGCGATAGGTGCGTCCCTTCATCGCGTAGTCCTCGAAGGCCGGCAACTGGCTGATGTCCTTGTAGACCGTCACCGGCAGCCGTCCGCCAGGATTGTTCTTGCCCGACATCGTCTCCGCCACTGCCGTGCCACCTTCCTCGCCGGGATACCAGGATTCGAGAATTGCGTTCGCATGCGCCTTGGCCCAGTTCACGCCCAGCGCGCTACCGTTGGTCAACACCACCACCACCGGCTTGCCCGTTGCGGCAACCGCCTCAAGAAGATCCTCCTCCGGCTTGGGCAAATCGAGCGAAGTGCGATCGCCTCCCTTGAAGCCTTCTTCCTGCACCTGCATCTCTTCGCCTTCCAGTTCGCTGGTGATACCCACTACGGCGACCACAACATCGGCCGCCTTGGCGGCGTCGACGGCCGCAGGCTGTGGCTTCAAGTCAACCTTTGACCACATCAGCTTCGCCGCAATCTCTTCGGCGTCCCCGAATCCAAACGCGTATTCCACATGCAGCTTGGCTGGCTTGCCAGCTTCCAGGTGTACGCGGCCCAGCTTGGCTTCTTTGCCGCTGCCGCCGTAGGAAGAGGTTACGTTCTTGCCGTCCAGCTGCATACGGAAAAAGCCGGAAGCCGCCATGCCGAGGTTGTAATCGCCCGTCTCCCGGGCCGTCAGCATCCCATCCCAGCGAATGGCCAAAGGCTTCACCGCCGCCGCTTCAGCCGGGAGCCCGTTCGCCGCCGCGTCGAGCGTGGGTTCCACCCGTTCGGCCACCGGCTTCGAGGTGGAGGGATTATTCAAGTTCGACATGTCTAGTTGCGAATAGCTCGCCTTGATGCCCGGCTTTCCGTCCACGGTAAGCGCGGAGGCAGGCACAGGCGCGGCGTCATGGCCAAGAAACTGCGTGCCAGCAACGTAGTTGATCGTGGCGCCACTGAATTCTTTGCGAATGCCTTCGAGAATCGAGACCGTATGGCTCGGTATGCCGTTGTAATTGCCCAGCAGCACTCTGGTCTGATCGGCCAACGGGCCAACAACCGCGATCTTCAAACCCGACGCCTTCAACGGCAGCACACCGTCATTCTTCAGCAACACCATCGCTTCGTCGGCCAACTTGCGCGCCATGTCACGATGCTGCGCGCTATCCAGCAGGCTCTCGTCAATCTTGGTGTAAGGCACCATCTCCGGCGGATCAAACATGCCCAGCTTCATGCGCGCCGTGAAGAGGCGCGTTACGGCCGTGTCGATCTCACTCTCCTTCAGATAGCCTTGCTTCACCGCATCAAGATAAGGCTTGTAGTCGTGGTTGTCTTTCACCTTGAAGGTGAAGTCCACGCATTCGTTGTCCATGCCGCGACGCAGGCTCACCGCCGACGACTCGGCTTGCGTCGTATTGAATTTGTGGCCCTCATGAATATCGAGCACCGCCCCGCAATCTGAGACGACATAGCCCTGGAAGTTCCACCAGCCGCGCAATTGATCCTGAAGCAGGAATTCATTGGCACACGCAGGCTCGCCGTTGATCGAGTTGTACGCGCACATGACGGAATCCGCATGCCCCTCGGTCACAGCGGCGCGAAAGGCAGGCAGATACGTGTCGACTTCGTCATGCTTGCTCACATCGACATTGGCCATGTGGCGCGTCGGCTCCGGTCCGCTATGCACAGCAAAGTGCTTGGGCGTCGAGATCACACGGTAGTAGCGGGGATCGTCGCCCTGCATGCCGGTCACAAAGGCCACGCCCATGCGCGCGGTCAGGAACGGATCCTCACCATAGGTCTCCTGGCCGCGGCCCCAGCGCGGGTCGCGAAAGATGTTGATATTGGGCGCCCAGAAGTCGAGCCCTTCAAAAATATCGCTATGTCCGGCGCGCATCGCCTGCACGTGCTTGATGCGTCCTTCCGTCCCGATCACAATCGCCATCTGGTGAATGGCCGGCACGTCAAAGGTGGCGGCCAGGCCGATCGGCTCCGGGAACTCCGTCGTGCCGTCCCGCGCCACACCGTGCAGCGACTCGCTCCACCAGTCATAGGCAGGAACATTGAGCCGAGGAATCGCGCGCGCCTGATTCACCAACTGGCTTGCTTTTTCCTCCAGCGTCATGCGCTTCACCAGGTCCGCCGCTCTCTCCTGCGGTGGCAGGCCGGTGTCTAGATAAGCAGGTTTCTGTGCATCCTGGCCCAGGGCCGACCACGCCAGCCCGCTCCCAATCAAACCGACCGCAACCATCCGCAATCCAAGGCTCTTCATCACGTCTATCTCCGATGGGTAAAAGTGCTTTGAGGAATTTGAAAACGAGAAGAATCTCACTTGCCCCACGGCTGCCAACCATACTGCCGCCGAGTACCTCTGTCAAGCAACGGAACGCTCGAATTACCTCTTGAAAAATCGCTTTATTCGCACTCGAAATGTTTCCGATTTTTCCGGCAGTGAGTAACTGTTTCCCACTCGGCACAGATCGGTTGTTCCCATCCGATGTAACCTTCTTGCGCGAAGACCAGTAAGACAAGTTGAAAGGGGAAGAAACGATGCGGGACGGAGCGAGTAACGTCCTGAATGAGCTTCGGCAAGGTAGCCCCGCGACATTCAACGATGCCTTCGAAACTCTTTTCCGCCTCCACCAGCGCACTGTGTATGGCTGGTTGTTGCGCATCGTTCGCAACCCGGCAGCAGCCGAGGATCTGACGGTGGAAACATTCTGGCGCATCTACCGCGCCCACGCGCGCTTCGACCCCACACGCGGATTTGAAGCTTGGGCACGCACGATTGCCACTCACGTGGCTCTTGACTGGCTGCGCACGCAGCGGCCGGAGACTGAGTTGTTGATGGATGTCGCGGCGCCGCCCACGGGCGATCCGGCCATTTCAGACGAGATTCGCCGAAAGACTGCCGAGGCGTTCTCGCGACTAGCACCAAAGTTGCGGGTCGCAGCCGTTCTCGCAGTGGTCGAGGAGTTACCGCACAAAGAAGTTGCCGCCGCGCTCGGCATTTCAGTCACTGCAGTCAAGGTGCGCGTCTTCCGCGCGCTGCGGCTGCTTCGAAAAGATCTACAACAACAGGGGATCACACCATGAACGCTCACGACGAAGAACGAATGAAACAGTTCCTCAAGCAGGCTCTCCCGCCAATGGGCGATGCAGAACCCGGACGTGATCTATGGCCGGCGATGCTGCGGCGGCTCGATGCACGGCCCACCGCAGTGCCGTGGTTCGACTGGGCACTGGCCGGCGGGCTCGCGGTCTTCGCTCTGGCGTTTCCGGCGTCGATCCCGGTATTTCTTTACTACTTGTGAACCCGCGGACGCGCAGCCCGCAGAAAGTGAGGTTTCCATGAACACACATCCTTATCTACGCGCATTCCTGGCAGGAACTTTTGTGCCCACGCTGATCCTGCCTCTGTTTCTGACCGTCTTCATCGTCGTCCGCCTGATACTCCAGACCCCCATCCCGATTGAACGCGGTCTGGTGTTTCCCATGGCCCTCGTGCCCATTCTGTGGGCCCTCTGGAACGTGCTCTGGCTTGGATCGCATTCCCGGACGCATCTTCCCATTGGCCCCCACGGCGCCTTACTGCCTTTGCTGCTGATGCCTGCCGGAGCGATTGCGGCAAGCTGCCTCGGCATACTGGGCCTTGGCGCGCACGGAGTCACTTGGTTCCACACCTGGTATCTGCCCTACGCGGTGATCGCACCATGCTTTCTCGCGGCTCTTGCCGGCTACTACCTGGTGTGGAAATACATTGTCGGCTTCCTGAACCAGACCCTGGGAATCGCATAAACGTGTCAGCCGCTGTGAACGTTGCACTGGGCCAGTAACAGAAAGGAGTCGATCATGTTCATCCTGATTCGTACACTCACGTATGCCACTCTCTTCATCGGTTTTGTGCTCGTGTACTTGCCTGGCCGTGTGTTGGCATGGGCCGGCATGAGTCGCCCAACAGAAATCAGTTGGCCGCAGATTGTCGGCATAGCGATAGGAAGCCTCGGTGCAGCCCTCGCTCTATCGTGTGTCGCCGTGTTCGCGCGCATTGGCAAAGGCACGCCCGCACCCTTCGACCCGCCCCGCCGCCTCGTGATGCGAGGTCCGTATCGGTTCGTGCGCAACCCGATGTACATCGGCGCGGCATTCGCCTTGGCAGGAGCCGCGCTCTTCTTCACGTCGCTCAGTCTCTTTGCTTTCGTTTGTGGCTTCCTAATCGTTTGCCACTGCTTCATCTTGATTTACGAGGAGCCGACCTTGCGCCGTAGCTTCGGGCAGGAATACACGGCCTACTGCCAGCACGTGAAGCGTTGGCGGCCGCAGTTCGGTGCCGCCCAGTAATCTTAGGGTTCGAAGAAATCCTGCAAGCCTGCACGGGCCGCGTGCGCAGCCATGGAGGCCTGAATCTCCAGTGCGAGTGCCAGCGCGTCGCGGCCCTGGCGAGCTGTGACACGTGGCGCTTTCCTCGTCCGCACCGATTCGAGGAAAGACTCGATCTCCAGGCGCAAAGGCTCGCCCCGCAAAACTGGCGGTTTCACGATCGACAATCCAGGATTGGGTCCAGCCGCTGCGCCCGATGCCGCAAGCTGCGCCAGGATTGCCGGATCAATCTGTCCCCCTTCGAGCGCAGCAGCAATTTCAGGCGGCACACTGCCGTCGAGACGGATCACGAGCAGATCGCGCCGTGCATAGTCGATCGAGACATATTGTCTCGGCTCAAAAAAGCGCAGCTTGCGCACCCGTTCTGTCGAAACGCGAGAGGCGGTAAAGTTGGCCACGCAACCCGACTCGAATTCGACGCGCACATTCGCAATATCCACCTTCGGCGAAAGAATCGGAAGTCCCACAGCGCGCACCTCGCGCACCGGTGAATTCGCAAACGTAAGCACGATGTCCAAATCGTGAATCATCAGGTCCAGCACGACGTCCACATCGAGCGCGCGTGGCGTGAAAATCGAAAGCCGATGCGCTTCAAAAAACATGGGCCGGCGCAGTTTTGGCTGCACCGCCAGCACCGCGGGGTTGAATCGCTCCAGATGACCGGGCTGCAACACACGGTTCTTTCGCTCGGCGAGCGCGACCAGTTCGTCCGCTTCCGTCAACGTTGCCGCAAGCGGCTTTTCAACCAGAAGGTCCAGGCCCGCATCGAGTAGTGCCGACGCAACCGCATGATGGTGCACCGTTGGAACGGCGACGCTGGCTGCATCCAAACGCAGATCAGCCTTCAGCAGTTCTTCCACGCTGGCAAAAACAGGGATGGAGTATTTCGCTGCAGTTTCCGCTGCTCGTGCTGGATCGGGCTCAACCGCGGCCACAAGCGCGACCGGCAGCCCGCTCGCTTCTAATTCGCGGTAAACACGAAGATGATTGCGGCCAAACGCTCCCGCTCCGGCAACAGCGACGCGCACAATGGGCTCGCCTGCTATTGCGCTGCCCCTTTGCCTTCCACTGCTTTGAGGCAGCGCCCGTAGAGTTCCAGCAGTTGGTTCACATACTCTTCGGGCTTGGCCGCGCCCGAACCGCTAAATCCGGTTGAGCCGGCAACCGGGCGGCCCACCCCGGCAGTTCCCGCGACAAACTTGAGCAGGTCAAGGGCGATATCTTCGTTGCGGCGGATGCCAAGCCCCGCGCTGTTTGGTGATTCCATTTTGAAAAGTTCTCCGAAAAGGATGCTACCAGAGAACGGCTTCCGCGCGCGCCCTGCGGACCTCGCCACGATACCCTGAAGATATGCGGATGAATCACCGCCTCCGTTCCTTGTTCCGCGATCCTCTTTTCCTGCTCGCTCTTGCCGCGGGGCTCATTGCTTTCGTTGTTCAATCCGGCGAGCTAGGCACCGCCGACACGCAGCACCGCCTCAACTCAACGCACGCCTTCTGGACATCGGAACTGCCCGTCTACGATTGGGAGTATCCCGAGTTTGGCGTCCACGGCCGCGGTGGCCGCTTGCAAAGCTGGTACGGCATCGGCCAATCGCTCCTCATGCTGCCCGCGGACATGATCGGAACCTTCTTCGAGAACCTGCCGTTCTTTTCGCATTACAAAAACACCGATCCAACAGTCCGCAATATCTTCGTCAGCTTCACCACCAATATCCTTGTCACTGTTCTTACGGCGCTGGTGTGTTTCCGCCTTCTGCGTCAATTCGGGTTCACGATCGGTCATTCGGTCGCGGGCGTCCTGGCATTACTTCTCGCAACCACGCATCTCCATTACACGCAGAACATGATGGAGAACAACTACATCTTTCTCCTCACGGCGACCGGCTTCTGCTTCGAATATGAATGGCTCCGCACCGGCTCCCGACGTGCACTCCTCATCGGCACAGGCGCTTTCGGTCTCAATTTGCTCACCCGCCTAACCACAGGCCTCGACCTGCTGGCCGGCATCGCGTTCGTGCTGCTGGTTCTCTGGTTCGACAAAGCCCCAGCCACGCAATTCTGGAATCGTTGCCGAAGCTATGCCGCCACCGCCGTCCCGGTCTTCTGCTTTTTCGGCCTCCTCGATCGCCTCTACCAGTTCTATCGATTCGGCTCCTTCACCAACACATACGTCGGCGTTGTCGCCCACGAGACCTTGCAGCGTCATCCCGACTGGCCCAAAGCTTATCCCTTCGAAACTCCCTTTCACATCGGCTTCTTCGGCGCTCTCTTCGCACCAGAGAAATCCATCTTCCTCTTCGACCCACTGCTGATCCTCGCCATTCTCGTCGCCCTCGTCGGCTGGAAGCGATTCAACCCCGCGGTGCGCGCCTACACCATCTCCGCAGGCCTTCTGCTGCTTGCGTACATCTGCTTTTATGCGCGCTACACGGTGTGGAGCGGCGACGATGCCTGGGGCGACCGTTACGTCTCCACCTCGGTCGAGTTCGCAGCCATGCTCGCGATCCCACTGCTGCTGCGTTATCGCACCCAATTCAGCAAAAGGATGCGGCTCTTCGGGATTGCACTGCTCGCCGTCAGTACCATCATTCAACTCGCCTCTCTCGCCTTCTGGCTTCCGCTCGAGCTCTACCAGATGGAGGAGTTCGGCCACCCAACATTCGTCATCGCCCTGCGCATGAAGAACATCGCGGCCTTCGCACTCGGCAAGATGGATGCCTGGGATCTCGCCACCGACTCCTTGCACGAGGACCCGTGGGACTACGTCCACATGACGACCTGGAACTTCCTTCCCTTCCTGCTGAAGCGCGTTAGCGTCGCCCCGGCATGGGCAGTGCGCATCGCCTTTGCCGTTTGGTTCACCGGACTCGCCGCATTGGCAACCACGCTCTTACGGCTTTGGTCCATCACCACGAAATTCAAGCAGCACGCACCCGTCGGTATACGCTGAAAACTATGCAGACGGCTTACATCGGAATGGGCGCGAATCTCCCCAGCCCCGCCGGACCGCCTGAGGTCACGCTTACCGCGGCCGTCTCGCGGTTAGCATCCCTCGGCCGCATCCTGGGCCGTTCTTCGCTCTATTCCACTGAGCCCATCGGATTCGCCGACCAGCCTCGCTTCCTCAACTCCGTTGTTGCTCTCGAAACCGAGCTCGACCCGCACGCGCTTCTCGACCACCTGCTCGCCATCGAACTCGAATTCGGCCGCGACCGCTCGACCGGCATGCTAAACGGACCTCGTACGCTGGATTTAGATATCCTGATGCTGGGGGACCTGCGCATCCATGAATCGGGCTTGGAAATTCCTCATCCGCGCCTGGCAGAACGAACGTTCGTTCTTATTCCTCTCAACGAGGTTGCACCGCAAGCCGTCGATCCGCGCACTCGCAAGACTGTGGCTCAACTGCTCCAAACGATTCTCGAACACCCTGAAAGTGAGGCTCATGCTGTGGTCCCGATCCAAAGCGGTATTTGGCGCGCAGGTGCTGGCAGCGGCGCTGCTCGTGCCGACGTGCCTCCCGGCACAGAATCAAGTGAGCCTGACCCTCACCGTTGAGGACAGTGCCGGAGCGCCGATTCCAGACGCGTCAGTTCAGAAGCCCGCTGGACACATACTGGGCCGCACTGATTCCGAAGGCCGATTCACCTTTGAATGCGAGTTGCCATGCCGTATTCGAGTGGATGCCGATGGGTTTGCCGGCAGCTTTTTTGAGCTGAGCGCAAGCGCAACCGTTCACCTCGAACGGGCCGGGGTGTCGGAAGAAGTCACCGTCACGGCCTATCGCGAGCCCCTGGGCGAGTTGCAGAGCCCGGTCACCACGCGCGTTCTATCGCAGACTGCTCTCAGCACCATGGCGGCCATCACCATGGACGACAAAATCCGTCAGCTACCCGGCGTTGAAATGTTCCGCCGCTCCAGTTCACTCGTTGCCAATCCAACCTCGCAGGGAATCAGCGTGCGGGGTCTCGGTTCGACTTCAGCGAGCCGCACCCTCGTCACCCAGGATGATGTTCCGCTCAACGATCCCATCGGCGGATGGATTCACTGGGAAGAGCAACCGGAGCTCGCTATACAAAGTGCCGAGCTTGTCCGAGGTGGCGCCAGCGACCTCTACGGTTCAGCCGCCATCGGAGGCGTGCTGAACATGATCACGGTGCGCCCCACAACCGACCGTGCTGAACTCCGCTCCAGCTATGGAGGAGAAGGCACCTACGACGAAAGCGCCCTCGGCGAAACGAAGCACGGCCCCTGGGGGTTGCTCGCTGCCGGCGGTACCATCGGCACCGACGGTTACATCCAGGAAGCTCCCTACCAGCGCGGCCCCGTCGACGTTGCCTCGAATATGCATAGCCAGAATGGGCTCTTCGTGGCCGACCACGCTCGTGGACCCCTTCGCCTCTTCGTGCGCGGCGGCGCCATGAATGAAGCACGCGGCAACGGCACTCCGTTCCAAACCAACGGCACGCGGCTCTGGCGCTACGCCACCGGCGCCGACTGGCAAAGCCCGCGCGGCGATTCCGCGCTGTTGCGTCTCTACGGCTCCACAGAGCACTATCGCCAGACCTTCTCCAGCATCACGAACACGCCCACGGCCGCCGACCCCCCGTGTGTCTATCGCTGCGGTGAGTCGCCGTCAAAATTCGCTCTGGTCCCCGTGAATGAGCTGGGCGCGGCCGCACACTGGACGCATCCTTTTGGCGCCGGCCTCGTTCTGCTTGCAGGCGCTGACGCGCACGATGTTCGCTATTGGGATCGCGAGCAGTCCCTGGGCTCATCCACCCAACTCACCAATCTGCACGATCACCAGCGCGACTCCGGCCTTTACGGTGAAGGCCTGTGGGTGCATCATGCATGGACTGCGTCCGCCTCAGCCCGCATGGATTCGTTTCAAAACTATGACGGCCGCCAGCTCACCTGGAATGGATCTAAATGGGTCCTGAGCGCAACGCAACCCATACAACGAGACGAACGCCTCTTCGATCCGCGCCTCGGCGTCTCGCGCAAATTCCTCAACCATTGGGCAGTGTCTGCCTCCGGTTTTCGCGCCTTTCGCGCGCCCTCGCCCAGCGAGCTCTATCGCTCCACCCAGGTTGGCAACAAGCTCACCTTGCCGAATGGAAATCTCCTGAGCGAACGCGCCACCGGCTGGGAAACGGGCCTCGCCAGCGAATGGCATTGGGGCACCATCCGCTCCAGCTATTTCCTCACGCAGGTCAATCGCCCCATCGTCGCTGTCACTACCAATCCGAATTCGTCGCCGATCCTACTCGCGCGCCAGAATCTCGGTCAGATCGAGAGCCGTGGCGTGGCCCTCGATTTTGAGCTCGCGCCGCAACACTGGCTGTCGCTCGATGGTGGCTATCAATATGCACATGCCACCGTTTCGCGCGGAACCCAAGACCCCGGCAATTGGATCCCCGAAGTCGCGCGCAACATGGCCACGCTGAACCTTCGCGCCTACAAACCGGCCATCGGCACACTCAGCCTGCAAAGCCGGCTCAGCGGCCATCAATTCGATGACGACGCGAACCTTTTTCTCTTGCACGGATATTTTCGCCTCGATGCCTATGCCTCGCGCGACATTGGCCATCATCTGCAGCTGTTCGCGGCGGGAGAGAATCTCTTCGATCGCTCGATTGAAGTTTCAAAGACTCCGACGACAACACTCGGTATGCCGCGCGTCGCCCGTGCGGGATTGCAGATCAAGCTCGATCGTGACGCGAAGTAAGCACACCGGCATTCAAAACTGCGCCGCATCTCGATGAATCGCTTTACTGGAATCCAGCTTCTCTCATGGCTCCAAAGTGCCCGAGTGAAGCTCAACCTTTCGATTGAAAACCAATTCCTGAACCCTGTGTTTCAGCCAGTGTGGGTGGTCAAAGTACCGCCGCCACAGAAGGAGAAAATACCATGAGACTCGCGAAGTTCGCACTTGTGGCGGCGCTCTTTGCGGCGCCGGCCATCACCCTCGCACAGACACCGGCGCCGGCCGCACGGAAACCAAGCATCGCCCAGCGTCAATTCAACCAGCAGCGACGCATCGCCAACGGCTTTCGCAGTGGCCGTCTCAATGCGCGCCAAACCGCACGCCTCGAACGGCAGCACAGAAGCATCCATCGCCAAATGCGCATGATGCGTGCACGCCATAACGGCCGCCTCACACCGAGGGATCGGCACATCCTCACGCACCGGCAGAATGTGGCTTCGCGCCGCATCTACCGTGCGAAACACAACCGCCGCATCGGGTAAGCCCCAGCCTTCAGGGAGTTCGAAGCGAACTCCCTGACGAAGTTACAAACCAGAGCCGTTTGACGACCACTATGCTGCCGGCGCGCCGTTTTCATGAGCACATGTTCGTCCCGATACAATCGTTTTGTGGGTCTCCAATTCAATGTACTCAACAAAACAGATGCGGGCGGACGCCGCGCACAGCTCCATCTGCCGCACCGAACCATCGAAACCCCAGTCTTCATGCCGGTCGGCACAGCGGGCACGGTCAAAGCCGTTCCGCAAGACGTACTCGAATCCCTCGGTGCTGAAATCATTCTCGGCAACACCTACCATCTCTACCTGCGCCCTGGTCACGAAGCCATTCGGCGTATGGGAGGCCTACACAAGTTCATTAGTTGGCCGCGAGCCCTGCTGACGGACTCGGGTGGCTTCCAGGTTTATAGCCTCACCCAGTTACGCAAAGTGAGCGACGAAGGCGTGCACTTCCGTTCGCATCTCGACGGAAGCAGCCATTTCTTCACTCCCGAGCACTCCATGGATGTGCAGATCGCGCTCGGCGCGGACATCGCTATGGCCTTCGACGAGTGCACCGAGTACCCCGCGGATCGCGATCGCGCGAGAGAGAGCCTGCGTCTCACCATGAATTGGGCACGCCGCTCGCTCGATCACTTTCGCGCCCACCAGCACGAAGTCCCGTGGTACGAACGAGGGGTGCCCCATCCTGCTTGGGTGGGATCGCAGAGCCTCTTCGGCATTGTTCAAGGAGGCATCTACACCGACCTCCGCCGCGAAAGCGCCGAGCGTCTCGTTGAAATGGACTTCGATGGATACGCAATCGGCGGCCTCAGCGTCGGCGAACCGCGCGAAGCAACTCTAGAAGTCATCTCAGAAGTCTTGCCACTGCTGCCTTCCAACAAGCCACGCTACGTGATGGGAGTCGGCTACCCTGACGAGATCGAACAATACGCGCGCATGGGCGTGGACATGATGGATTGCGTGCTGCCAACCCGCGCGGCGCGCCACGGCCTGCTCTTCACCAGCGAAGGCCGCATGAACATCAAGAACAAACAATACGCAGAGGACCAGAACCCTCCCGACCCTTCATGCGACTGCATGGTCTGCCGCCGCTATTCACGCGCCTATCTGCGCCACCTGATGCACGCGGGCGAATCGCTCGGCGGCACGCTCAATTCCATCCATAATCTTGCTCATTATCTCGGTATCATGCAGCGCGTCAGGAATTCGCTTGCCCAGGCCCTTCCATCTACCGCCGTTCGCTAGAGCATTTTAGGAATACACGTAGGCTTTTTGAGAGCAGCGAAATGTGACTTTTTCTTGAGGAAAAAGCCACTTGAGCGCGTGCTTTCGGACTACACCAATTCCGAAAATGCTTTAGTCGCCGCCCACATCCATCGCCTCGCCCAGCAGCTGCTTCAAAGCGCGCACATACTCCGTGAGGGCCGTGCGTCCACCTTCCGTTAGGCGATAAAGTGTCTGAGGCTTACGCTGCACGAATTTCTTTTCGACGGACACATACCCTGCTTCTTCCAGCTTCGCCAGCTGCGCTCCGAGGTTGCCATCGGTCGAACCGGTCTTGCTTCGCAGCCAGATAAACTCCGCCTCCTCCACCGTCGTTAACAACGAAAGCAAAGCCAGGCGAAGTTTCCCATGAATCACCGGGTTCAACTCCGGCAACTCAGGCATGGGCGGCACTCTTCCTTATCTTTCGCGATCCGGCCACCATCCCGTACACTCCAAAAACAATCTGGCAGAAGAAAATCGCAATCAGAAAAATGATCCCTGCCTGGTTGTCCGAGCCAAAGCACGCCGCCACCGCCGTTGTCCACCACACAACCGCGCAGGCGAATTGCATCCTCCAGCGCAGAATCATCCCTGATGTGGCGTTGGCCATGCCAAGCATCGCCGACGCTACAGAAATAAACACCCGCGGATCCGCCAGTTTTCCACTGATGCCAAGCGCGAGAAACAGCAGAAACATGGAACATCCCAGCGCAATCCAAACCGCCCCCACCGCGCGGCCCAGGTTCGTACCCGGCTCCTTCCCGGCTTTCTGCGAAAAAACGATGACCATCACCACGACTGCCGCCGCCATGGTCACCGGCCACACCCAGGCGCCATGCGTCCAGGTTTCCAATCCGATCGCGACATAGAAGGCCACACCCCACAACACAAACGTCCAGCCCCATCTCTACGTCGTGCGCCGGCCCTCGGCAATCATGTTCTCAATCAGGTTCAGTCTTTCCTGCAAATCCCGTGCGCTGGTCTCTTCCTGCATCGCCATTCTCCTTATCCAGGTTGATTAGCCCGTCCGCTCGAACCCGTCCGGCCCCCCGGGGTCCGAACGATCTTTCAGAAGCGCGAGTTGGTAGCCGCGCGCAACTTCGAGGAGTTGCCGGCTATCCGACAGATCCTTCCGTCGCATCTCTGCACCAATTGCCATCGACGAGGAGACATGCAATCCGAATCCCCAAATTGGACCTGGACTCTCAGCGTTTCTTAATCATTCCGCAACTGAAATCGCGGTGCTTTCGCAAAGGAAAACACCCGTTCGCTTCGTTCTCTTTACTAAGGGAGTCATTATGCATACGCCGCTTTATCTAAAAACCGGGATGAGATACTGCACATTTACACTGGCGGGAATGGATGCCGGGGGCGCCATGACGACCACTTCCACTTCTGAATCCCGTGTTCCTCTTTTAGAGCGGGAAGAAGTCCCGACAGAGATCGCGCAACTCTACGACAAGCTTCTCGCCGATCGCGGTGTCGTGCCCAACATGTTCAAGGCCCTCGCCAATGTCCCCTCGCTCGTTTTGGGTGTAACCGCGTTCCTCAAACCTCTCATGGCGGATGGCGCATTGCCGGGCTGGTACAAGGAGCTCATCGCCACACGTATCGCATCGCTCAACCGCTGCGACTACTGCATCAGCGCACATCGTCATCTGGCCCTGAAGCGCGGAGCCACGCTGGGGCAGGTTGCGAGCTACGACAATTTCGAAAATGGCCCATTCACTGAAAAAGAAAAAGCCGGCTTCCGCTACGCCAGCTTTCTCCATCAATCAGGGCACGCTGCGAATGAAGCAGCCTTCGACGCCGTAAGTGAGCACTTGAATTGCCAGGAGATCATCGAACTGACGGCAATCGCCGCCGCATTCGAAATGTTTTCCCGCATCAACTCATCGCTCCGTATCCCGGTCACGCCGATTCCGGAATAATCAAGCCAACTCACTTCGCCAGCTGCTTCACAAAAAAGTCCGCCATCGTGTGATTGGCCTCGATCGCTTCCGGCAACATCGGGTCGTACCAGAAGGCGTGCGGCAGCGCATCGAAGACCACCAACCTCGCATCCACGCCGGCGTTCAGATAGGCGCGATGCAAGTTGGCTGTCCCACTCAGCAGCAGATCGCGCCCGCTGGTTACAAACAGCGTCGGCGGCAGCCCGTGCAGATCTCCGTAGATCGGCGACAGCACCGGATCCTTCGGATCGACGGTTCCCACATATTCCCCATCATGCTGCTTGGGATCAGGCGGATCGAGATGTCCCGTGAGACCGCGCAATGCATACATCGCCACCGAATCGCCGGCGCGAGCAAAATCGCCAATGCCGCTGAAAATGCCCAGTGCCGCGGGGAGCGGTAAGCCGAGCTGCTTGAGTTTTGCAGCCACCTCCGCCGTCAGAATCGCTCCGGCCGACGTCCCATAGATCACGATATACTCGGGCTTGTAGGTCTTCAGCAGCTCTTTGTACACAGCCACCGAATCGTCCACAGCCGCGGGAAACGGATGCTCCGGCGCCAGCCGATACAGCACCGCCACCACCTTGATTCCGGTGTAGCTGGCAATCGGAATCGACTCCGTATACGATCCCGAATCCGAGTTGAATCCGCCCCCATGGAGATTCAGCAACACCTTGTCCTTATTCCGATCGGGCATTCCGTCCGGAGTAACGATATGCACCGGAACGCCAGCCATGGTCTCATCCACTAGCGTGTTGGGACATATCCGCGTCCACGCCACCCGCGCCCGCGCCGTGTAGGCATCCGTCATCTTTCGCCGCTGATCGAGCGACTCCGGAGGCCCCTGGTCCGGGCCGCCATGGCCCAGCGCCAGCTGCGCCTGAGGGCTTAGATCCTGCGGCACCGGCACCACCCGCGTCACATGGGCTGTGCCCTGTTCGTCAATGTAGCTCGTGTCGCGGTTCGGTGCTTCAGCCGCGGTGGTGGGCTGCGGTGCTCTCGCCGGTTGACCGGCCGGCTGCTGAGCAGCAATCGAAAATGACGGCAACATCAGAAGCACAGCGGCATATTTCACCGAAAACGGCATGGATCCCATCCCTCCAAAAGGGCCCGATTCACCCTATTCTCAAAATCAGAAAGTCGGCCCTGTCCACGATAGCAAACAGTGGCCACAGCACGATCGAGTTGCCTGGTGGGCTGCGGAACAATTCCCTTCATTTCGCGCTTTGTAACAGGGCACGACTTCAGTCGTGCCGAAACGCCCTCAATATGCGTGGGCTTTAGCCACTGCGGTATTCATTCGAAAACTCCACAACACAATCAGCTTGTTTCCGCAGCCTGCTACGAATACGGGTGTCCGTTTGCGGTCGGTCGTTTTCAAATCCGAACAACACCATCACGCGCATCCGACCTGTGCGTCCGCGCGTCCACTTGAAAACAGAACGCTTGTGCAGACTGGGACGTCCCATGAGCGTTGCAACCATTGGCATGGAGCTTGCTTGAAAACATGCAGGTATCTTTTCGTCTCCAAATCTCGCTCCAAACATGAGGACCCTGAAGACATGAACGTAAAACGCGCCGTCTACCTCGTGGGAATTGCGACCTCTCTTTCCCCTCTACTTCGTTCCCAGTCAGACTTCTGGAATAGCCCCGACGCCTACTTGGGTCAACCTCACCCCTCGGACACGCCGCAGATTTTCGCGCCGGGACTCCTGGCCGACACCGGCACCTTCATCATGGGACGCGTAGCATTCTCGCACGATGGAAAGCAGTTCTATTGCGCCCAGAATGACTCGTGGGAAAGCGGAGCCCACGCCCAGCTCAAGATGATGCAATACGCCGATGGTCATTGGGGCAAGCCCGTCATCGTCGCCGAGCAATTCCTCTCGCCGACGTTCTCGATCGACGGACAAACTCTCTACATGCGCAAGGGCGGCATGCGCAACGTCTGGCAGTCACACGAAAAAGGCGATGCCTGGAGCGCGCCCGCTCCCTTCCTCGACGTGCCATTCGGCGTCTACGACTTCATGCCAACCAACAGCGGGAACGACTACGTTGGCAGCGAGCCCGACGCCGACGACGTGAAAAATGGCGCAACCTATGCCTTCAGCGTATTGACCATGACGGATCACGCGATTCGCGTGAAGAGCCTCGGCCAGCCGCTCAACGAACCCGGTTTCAATGGCGAACTCTACGTCGCTCCAGATGAGTCCTACATGATCGTCAGCGCGAAAGAGACGAAGACCTACGAGTCCGAGCTGTAGTTGGGATAGAGATCAGGCGCATTGACTGGGCCTAGTTCCTGCCAGAGTCAACGATTCCTGAAGCCCCCCTATAATGCCGGACAGCCGGATTTCCCAGGTCCGGTTTGAAGCCTCGGCCTGT
>Ga0182024_10001966_pt1 | contig 51870 bp, 46 predicted proteins | sample P32metaG_FD_120480 | JGI IMG/M metagenome (GOLD analysis project Ga0182024, IMG submission 120480) | Permafrost microbial communities from Stordalen Mire, Sweden - P3-2 metaG (Illumina Assembly) | ecosystem: Environmental > Terrestrial > Soil > Wetlands > Permafrost | place: Sweden: Stordalen... | reverse complement strand
GCATTGTTCTCTCCTTTCGTAAACTTTGAGCGGTTCACGATCCGGAGAGTCTCTAATGGCTCCCGGAGCTGTCAAACTCCGGGAGTCTCTCCAGCAGAGCTGGAGGATTTATTTGGTATTAAGATTAGGATTATGAAAAAGCGCCCGGGTCGGCATTGACGTTTCGTTACGCGGTTGTTACAAAGACGGTCGCTAATGAAAAAAGTCCAAAAGCCCAAATACCGCCGAATCCTTCTTAAGCTCAGCGGCGAGGCCCTGGGCGGCGAGGACGGCATCGGCATTTGCCCGGAGTTCCTTGAGGAAATGGCGCGCCAAATCGCCGAAGTCCGCCAAATGGGAGTGCAAGTGGTGGTGGTGGTGGGCGGCGGCAACATATTTCGGGGCGCCTCGGGCGCAGGCCAGGGCATCGAGCGCGCCACTGGCGATTACATGGGCATGCTGGCCACAGTCATCAATGCCCTTGCCTTGCAGGATTCCCTGGAAAAACTGGGCGTCGCCACTCGTGTGCAAAGCGCCATTACCATGTCCCAGGTTGCCGAGCCTTTTATCCGCCGCCGCGCTGTCCGGCACTTGGAAAAGGACCGAGTGGTCATTTTTGGCGGAGGCACGGGCAATCCTTATTTTTCGACCGACACGGCGGCGGCCCTGCGCGCCAATGAAATCGGCGCGGAAGTCATCCTGAAAGCCACCAAGGTGGACGGCATTTACGATAGCGATCCGAAGACCAATCCCAAGGCGCGGCGTTATGATCAAATCACGTATTTGGAAGCCCTGGGCAAACGCCTTAAAGTGATGGATTCAACGGCGTTTTCGCTTTGCATGGACAACAAAATGCCCATCATTGTGTTCGATCTATTTAAAGCGCATAATCTCAAACGCGTAGTGCTCGGCGAAAAAGTTGGCACACTGGTCACAAACTGATTTTAATCCTTAACCTCTAAATTAAAGCCATGGCTCTCGACGACATTCTATTGGAAGCGGAGGAAAAGATGATCAAGACCGACGGGGTCGTGCAGCATGAATTTACCGGCATCCGCACCGGCAAAGCTTCGCCCGTGCTGGTGGAAAATATCATGGTCGAGGTTTACGGCTCGAACATGCGCATCCGCGAATTGGCTGGCATCACCACGCCCGAACCGCGCGTCCTGCTCATCCAGCCCTGGGACGCCTCCACCGTGCATCCCATCGAAAAAGCGATCATGAAGAGCAACATCGGCGTGACCCCTGTGGTGCAGGGAAAAGTCATCCGCCTGGTCATGCCCGAATTGAGCACGGAACGCCGCCAGGAAATGGTCAAGGTCGTGCATAAGCTGGCCGAAGACGGCCGCGTGGCCATTCGTCATGTGCGCCGCGATGCGATTGAAGCCGTCAAAAAAGAATCCAAAGCTGGCGGCGTGGCCGAAGACCAGGTCGAAACAGCCGAGAAGGAAATTCAGAAGTTAACCGACGAATACATCGGGAAAATCAACGCCCATCTGGCCCACAAGGAAAAAGAAATCATGACCGTTTAACGGGGGAGCGCGACGCCAACGGGGGGCCGTTCAAAGTGGATCACATTTTCGCCCGGCCTGGCGTAGCTCAGCCGTTCACGGGCCAGGCGCTCAACCATGGTTCGTTCCAGCGCGGGATTTTCAAAGGAACGCAGTTGCGTATCCAGCTTTTTGGCGATTTTGCTTTCGAGGTCGATTTTCTTTTCCAGGTCGAATTTTTCCTCGCGCATTCGTTGATTTTCCTGCACGACCGGCTCGTACCACACAACAATGCCCAGCACGGCGGCGATTACCAAAAGGATCATTACCAGCCGCGTCAACTTGTCCCAAATGCTGTAGGAAACGCTCACGGGCCCGAGTAAATCACACAATTCAGCGGAACAAAAGAAATTTTCGCACCGCATTTTCGGCGAGGTTCTTCGTCGCGTCGGGATCCCTCAAGGCAAATCCTCGGCCGGTTAAGTTTTACCGCCCAAAAAAGCCTGGTGGACCATGCGCATGGCTTGTTCGCCCTTGGCCAGATCGACTATGACGGAGACTTTGATTTCGCTGGTCGAAATCATGTCGATGTTGACGCCGGCGTCGGCCAGCGTTTCAAACATCTTGGCCGCCACTCCGGGATGGCTGCGCATTCCCACTCCGACGATGGACAGTTTGCCGATCTTTTCGTCGGCGATGACTTCGCGAAAGCCGATTTTATCCTTCAATCCGTCAATAATCTTTTTTGCCTTGAGCAAATCCGGCTTGTCGACGGTGAAGGAAAGGTCGGTGGCCGGAGAGGCGGCGTTGTGGCTGATGTTTTGCACGATCATGTCCACGTTGACGCTGGCCTCGGCGATGGCCTTGAAAATGTGGGCGGCCACGCCGGGCCGGTCCGGCACCGCCACCAATGTGATCTTGGCCTGGTTCTTGTCGAGCGAGACGCCGCGAATGACGACGTCTTCCATACTAAGTGTTTCTTCTTTCACAATAGTTCCTGGGTTGTCGTTGAGGCTGGAGCGGACTTCAAAAATGACGCCGAACTTTTTGGCGAATTCCACTGAGCGCGATTGCATGACCTTGGCGCCCAGCCCGGCCAGTTCCAGCATTTCGTCGTAGGAGATTTCCGCCAGCTTGCGCGCCCCCGGCACGATGCGCGGGTCCGCCGTGTAAACGCCATCGACGTCCGTATAAATCTGGCAGAGATCGGCCTTGAGCGCGGCAGCCAGCGCAATGGCCGTCAAATCCGAACCGCCGCGGCCCAGCGTCGTTATTTGCCCTTCCATCGTCTGGCCCTGAAAACCGGCGACGATGACGACCTGGCCCAGGTCGAGCAGGGCGTGGACTTGTTTGGGCGTGATGTTTTTGATCTTGGCCTTGGTGTGGACGCCGTCGGTCACGATGCCCGCCTGCGGGCCCGTCATGGAAATGGCGGGCACGTTCATGGCGTGCAGCGCGATGGCAGTCAAGGCGATGGTGGTCTGCTCGCCGGTGGCCAGAAGCATGTCCATTTCCCGTTCGCTGGGCAGCGGCATCAATTCCTTGGCCATCTGAATCAGGTTGTCCGTCACTCCGCTCATGGCGGAGACGACGACGACAATCTGATCGCCTTGCCCATGGTGTTTTGCCACCCGCATGGCGACATTTTTGATGCGCGCGGGATTTGCCACGGATGTTCCGCCAAATTTTTGAACAATGAGAGCCATTGATTTCGGAAAGAATAGCGGCTTGGCGGGCCTATGGCAATGACGCGCCGCCGCTCAATAGATCATAATCATGGCAATGCCCTCCTCCACGACCTGGACGGGTTTGGCGGACCTGGCCGGAAAGCTAAGCGACAGGAGCTGGCCATCCAATCCCTTCACCCCTTGCAACAGTTGCAAGGCGAGTTTTGACTTGACGGCGTAATTAACGTTTTGCGGGACCGCGCCCGATTCGCGCAAGGCCGCCAGATCATTCAATCGCGCCACGACGATTCCGACCACTTCCCCATTGGCGTCGCAGAGCGGGCCCCCGGAATTTCCCGGTTGCACAGGCACGCTGATTTGGTACTCGGTCGGATCATCCTGCATGCCGGCAAGGCTGCTGATTTTGCCATCGGTGTATTTTGGTTTGACGCCTTGCATTTGAATATTGGGAAAGCCAATGGTGAACACCTCATCTCCCAAATCAGCGGAGTCCTTTCGCGAAATGGCCAGCGGCGCGAAATCTGTGCCGGGGACCTTGAGCAGGGCGAGATCGTTTACCGGGTCCACTTCGACCACCTTCGCCTTAAAGACATTCGTTTTGTATTGGACCTCGACACGCTCCGCTTCCTTGACGACATGAAAGTTCGTCAAAAGATACCCGTCCTTGGTGATGAAAAACCCCGAACCAATGCCGCGCAATCCTACCCCGCCGGGCGACGCTTCCGGCGGGTGTTCCTGGCGCTGCGCGCCTTTGGGCTGCGCCGCAAACGGCAAGCTGGCGGTAGTGTGGCCATCCTTGACAATGGCGTCCGAAATTTCATTTCTTTGGCAGAGCCGCCCCGCGTCGTAGGCATGAATGGTGTGTTCGAAACCAAATTTATTGATGTAACTGAAATCCCCCGACAACTTCGCCTTGAACGATGCCTTGTCGTTGTCAACAAAGTTGTGGGGCAAATTGCGCACAAAAATCATCGTCGTGGTGGCTTGATAAGGCGTCGGGTCCACCAACGCGCCGCCTTCGATTACTTGCAAAACTCTGGCGTCGGAGAACAGCCTCCAGCCAGGTTGGGGTTTGCGCATGTCGTAAACCACACCGTCCACCTCCCGGAAAAGGCCGTTGCGGATCGATTGGGCGAGCACATCTTCCGCCTGCTTTTCGGCGGCCTTCTCGGAGAGGGCCAGATCGGCGGGTCTGATGCCCCAGGATTCCAGAAACTTTTTGGGAAGTTTGTCCGCCATGATCGTGATCCCGCCGTTGGAATCCATGATGGCGATGCGCGTGCCCCCGGCGATATGGACATCCTGAATCTGGACGTAGGAAATGCCGTCGATGGTCACCGACGTCATTTTCTCCGAGGCGAGAGCAGGCAAAGCCAGAAGAGCAATGAATATCCCGGCCAGAAATCTCATATAAGAAACTATTCCATAAACACCGCCCCCTTTCAAGTGGCGTTGACTTTAAAAGCTTGATTTGGGGTTCACGATTTGGGACTCGTCATTTACCGTGAGTGACATCACGCTCATTTTGAACGCCGCCCAGCAAGGGGATCCGAAGGCGGCTGAAGAATTGTTGCCGCTGGTTTATGACGAATTGCGCCGGCTGGCGGCCTGGCGTCTGGCCAATGAGCGTCCCGGCCAAACTTTGCAAGCGACGGCGCTGGTCCATGAAGCTTACCTGCGCCTTGTCGGCGAGGAAAATGCCCGCTGGCAGGGGCGGCGGCATTTCTTCGGGGCCGCTGCCGAGGCCATGCGCCGCATTCTGGTGGAAAACGCCCGCCGCAAAAAACGCCTCAAACATGGCGGGCAATTGGAACGCGTGGACGTCGAAGTCGTGGACATTGCCTCCCCCTTGCCGGACGATGAATTGCTGGCGATGGATGAAGCGCTGGACCGGCTGGCGGCGATTGATCCGCGCGCGGTTGAACTGGTGAAACTTTGTTTTTTTGTCGGGCTGACCCAGGAAGAGGCCGCCAAGGAACTCGATGTTTCCATCAGCACCGTCGAGCGCACCTGGGCCTTTGCGCGGGCGTGGCTGTTCCGGGAAATTCAAAAGGAAAAGAACCCGCCTGTGTAGATTCTCAAATTTGGGTGAGGGGATTGGCCGGGAAAAGGCGCATGGAGTGGTGAAATGCTTTGGCAACGAGACAGTGTATGAAACCCAATTTGGAACGCATCAAAGAAATCTTCTCGGTGGCGCTGCTAAAGCAGTCTCCCGCGAAACGGGAGAGCTATCTAGCCGAAGCCTGCCAGGGCGAACCGGAGGTGCGGCAACAGGTCGAATCCCTGTTGCGCGCGCAGGATCAGGCCGGGGATTTTCTCGGCCAGAATGGGAAAATGCCCGTAGCCAGCTTCGTGACTGAGCGGGCTGGCACGAAGATCGGGCGCTACAAACTGCTCGAACTCATCGGTGAAGGCGGCTTCGGCACCGTCTGGATGGCGGAGCAGGAGGAATCGGTCCGCCGCCGCGTGGCGCTCAAAGTCATCAAGCCGGGAATGGATACCAAGCAAGTGCTGGCCCGCTTCGAGGCCGAGCGGCAGGCTTTGGCCATGATGGACCATCCGAGCATCGCACGCGTCTTCGACGGCGGCGCGACGGACACAGGCCGCCCGTATTTCGTGATGGAACTGGTGCGCGGGACACGAATCACAGATTACTGCGACGTGAACAAACTCTCCACGAGCGAACGACTGGCGTTATTCATCCAGGTTTGCCAGGCGGTGCAACATGCGCACCAAAAGGGCATCATTCACCGCGACCTCAAGCCTTCAAATATTCTGGTTACGGAAGTGGACGGCGCACCCGTGCCCAAAGTCATTGATTTTGGCGTGGCCAAAGCGACGCAGGCCCGGCTTACCGAGCGCACTCTGTTCACCGGGTTGCACCAGATGATCGGGACCCCTTCCTACATGAGCCCGGAACAGGCGGGACTGGGCGCGCTGGACATGGACACGCGCAGCGACATCTACGCGTTGGGCGTGCTGCTGTATGAACTGCTCACCGGCCAGACGCCGCTGACCAAAGAGGAATTTGAAAAGGCGGGCTTGGATGAAATCTTCCGCCTCATTCGGGAACAAGACCCGCCAAAACCGTCCACTCGGTTGAGCGCGTTGACTCGCGAGGAGCTCACAGCCATTGCGGCGAAACGCCAGGCTGAGCCGTTCAAACTCAACCGCCTCCTGACCGGCGACCTTGATTGGATCGTGATGAAGGCGCTGGAGAAAGACCGGCGGCGGCGATACGAGACAGTAAGCGGCTTGGTAACAGACCTGCAACGGCACGTCAACAACGAGCCGGTGCTGGCGCGGCCCCCGAGCAATTTGTATCGCTTTCAGAAAATGGTGCGGCGGAACAAACTGGTTTTTGTTGCCGGAACGGCTGTGGCAGTCGCGGTGCTGGCCGGACTGACAGCTTCCACCTACCTGTTCATTCAAGAGAAGCGGGCGCATGAACGCGCCACCCGGGCGGAAACTTTGGCCGAGCAACGCCTGGCGGAGTCCGAAGCTTTCTCCAAATCCCTGACCCAAATGTCGGAACACTCTTTCACAGTTGGGAAAATGAATAACCAGCCCGTTTTTGTTTACGACGCTGCGGGACGCCAAGCGGCCATCGAGTTGCAGGAAAAGATGATGGCCTTCAACCGCACCGCGCGCGGCGCGGGACATCCCGACACGCTCAACGCGATGGAAACTCTGGCGGATTCCTACGAGGAGGCCGGACGCAAGGATGAAGCTCTTAAGTTGCGGGCGGAAGCGCTGACACTCCGCAGCAAACTGGCTGAGGCTGGACCAACTTCAAACCGTCTGCCCGCGGAAACGAATGACACGTCAGCCTCAACGGCCCAAATTCTCACCTATCGAGCTTTTTCCCGTGCCCAAACGGGACGTTTTCAGGAGGCTGCCGCCGACTCGGAGCGAGCCATCGAAATTGACCCGTCCGACCATGTGCCTTGGTACCTGTTGACGCCGCTCCTCGTCCAAACCGGGAGAATCGCCGACTATCAGGCCCATTGCAAAAGGATGCTGGAACGTTTCGAGAAAACGACCATCCCAGAAGTTGCCGAACGGACGGCCAAAACTTGCCTTCTCCTCCCCTCCGCCGTTGGCCCGGATGACTTGACTCGGGCCGATAAAGTGGCCGACAATGCGCTGTCATACGGAAAGGACAGTCCATGGATCGATTGGTTTCAATTTACCAAAGGACTGGCGGAATATCGCCAAGGCCACTTCTCCGCTGCAATCGAAAGAATGAAGCTGGCCCAAATGGAAGTAGCCCACGCGCGGGACAGTTCCCGGGATATGTGCGAAGCGGACACTTACCTGGTCCGGGCCATGGCCCACCACCAACTTAAACAACCCGAAGATGCGCAATCGGATTTGTCTCGTGGTCTTGCCATCGTGCGGGAAAAATTACCCAAGCTGGACAGTGGCGATTTGGACGGAGCGTGGTTGGATACTTTGATGACCTACAGTTTCATGCGCCAAGCTCAAGATACCGTTAACGGCGCGCCCGCCGGGCAGCAAAGGTAGCGATCAAGATGAGAAGCTATTTGAACAAATCAAAAAGTGCCCGCTCCGTGGCCGCATTTACCTTGGTTGAATTGCTGGTGGTGATTGTCATTATCGGGATTTTGGCGTCTCTTCTTCTCCCCGCTATCAGCAAGAGCAAGGCCGCCGCCTTGCAGACGCAATGCCTTGGCCAGACCCGGCAGCTTGCGCTCGCCTTGCAAATGTACACGCAGGACTTCAAAGATGTCATGCCTTGGCCCAATTGGGGAAATAAGTTCCAAGGCTGGTTATACACACCGGGGAACAACGAGCCGCCGCCCCCTTCGAATCCCCAGGAGGCCGTCTATGCCGGTGGCACGCTTTGGCCCTATGTCAAAGTGGTCAAGGTTTATTGGTGCCCGGTTGATTTCACCAACACGCCCTATTTTGCGCAACGAGCGGAACAACTCTCCAGTTACATCATGAACGGCGCCATGATGGGGTACTATGCGCGCCCCCCCGCCGCCAAAATCCACAAGCTCTCCGCCATGAATCCTTCCGCTTATGTGACCTGGGAGCCCAGCGACAATCCGCCTTACGACCCGGCTCAGGTCTTCAATGACGGCGCCAGCTTTCCTATTGACTCCGAAGGGCCGAGCCAGCGCCATAATACCGGGTGCAACGTTAGTTCATTCGATGGCCATGCCCAATTCCTCAAGTTCGACATTTTCCAGCAGGAACAAGACGACACCCCCGGCTTGCTCTGGTGCGATCCCGATACTCCCGAGGGCAATGGCGGCTACAGGGGCCGCGACTGTGGCCTCTGGAACTAAACAATGAAACCAGGATACAAATTCATCAGCGCGTTGCTGGCGCTCCTCGTCGCTGGGGCTTTCACAATCGCCACGCCTGCTGAGAACGCCCGGCAACAAAAAGTGTCCACTGCATTCAAGCAGGCGTTCGCTTTGGCGGATGATGGCAAATTGGTCGAGGCGGAAAAAATTCTGAATGGACTGCTCGCCGACACGAATGCCACAGAGGAAACCGCCCAAATCCTGGCCTTTCGTGGCTACATCCACGCGCAAGGAGGTCAATGGCAGGACGCCGCCACTGACCTGAAGCGGGTCATAGAGATGGACCCTTCCGACCACGTGCCTTGGTACTTATTGACACCGGTTCTCGTTCAAACGGGGGACATCGCCGCTTACCAAGCCCACTGCAAGGCGATGCTGGACCGCTTCGGCAAAACCACCCATCCAGAAGTTGCCGAACGGACCGCCAAGAGTTGCTTGTTGCTTCCGTTTGCCGTCGGGCCTGCTGACTTGGTCCTAGTTGGCAAAGTCGCGGATAACGCGGTGACACTTGGCAAGAACAGTCCCTGGGCTCATTGGTTTCAATTCACCAAGGGGTTGGCGGAATATCGCCAGCGCCATTTCACCGGCGCAATCGAAAGGATGCAGCTTGCTCAAAAAGGATTGGTCCCGGCCCATGACGCGGGACAGGATATGTGCGAAGCGGACACTTGCTTCGTTCTGGCCATGGCGCGCCACCACCTCAAGCAGCCCGACGAAGCTCGCGCCGCTTTCGCTCACGGCCGCGCAATCGTCAAGACCAGATTGCCCAAACTGGACAGCAAAGATTTGGGTTTGGTGTGGCTGGATGTTGTCATGACGTACACCCTCATGCAGGAGGCCGAGGATACGGTCGAAAGCAGTCCTGCCGCAGAGCAAAAATAGCAATTGATAGTCTTCTGCACTTTGCCCGCGACACGAACTCTCCACATTTTTATGCGGAATCTTCCTGGATTAGGGATACGATAAGGTTGGAATTGGGAGTAGAAATTTGAAAAAGTGAAATATACCTTTCGTCAACTCGCCCTGCGCAGCCTGCGTTTTTACGCGTCCAGCCATCTGGGCACATTGCTCGGCGTTGCCGTGGCCAGCGCGGTTCTGGTCGGCGCGTTGGCGGTCGGCGATTCGGTGCGGGAAAGCTTGCGCGACATGGCCCTGGCCCGCATTGGCCGGGTTGATTTCGCGCTCGCGGCGACGGACCATTTCTTTCGCGCCGCGCTGGCGGATGACATGCGTTCGGGGATTTCCAACGGACTGGCCGCCGCCGCCTTGCAATTGCCCGGCACCGCCGCCACGCCCGATGAATCGGCCCGCGCCAATCAAGTGCAAGTCCTTGGTATTGACGAACATTTTATCGAACTGGCGCCAGACCCGTCCGCCCTCGCCTTTTATCAACCGGACGTTGTCATCCTCAACGAACCGCTGGCTGCGCAACTCCGCGTCAAAGTCGGCGATACCATTGTCCTGCATGTGCAAAAGCCTTCCCTACTTTCCCAGGAAGCGCCGCTCTCGCCGCAGGAGGATGTCGCGACCGGCTTTCGCCTGACCGTGGCCGCGATCGCATCCGACGCGCAGTTTGGCCGCTTTAGTTTGCAGGCCAGCCAGGTCCCGCCGTTAAACGCGTTCCTGCCGCTCTCGTTTCTGCAAGACAAAACCGGGCTGGCCGGAAAGGCAAATCTCTTATTGACTGGTGCGCCACTGAGAGGCGTATCGCCGGCCCAACTGCTCCGCCAGCGCTGGACCATGGCCGATGCCGGCCTGGAGTTGCGCGCCGTGCCCGACGGATTGGAAATGCGTACCGGGCGAATTTTCATCGATCCGGCTATCGTCCGCGCGGTGCAATCTTTCACTCTCGCCCCCGGTCCGCAATTGTTCCTGACCTATTTCGTCAATGAACTTCGCGACGGCCAAAGAACGACACCCTACTCGATGGTCACGGCGGCGGGCGCCGCGCTGCTTCCAGCAGGCATGAGTAAAGATGAAATCGTGATCGATCAATGGCTGGCCGACGATTTACAGGCCAGGCCGGGAGATGAAATGCTCCTGACCTATTATGTTCTGGATGCAACCCATCGCCTCGAGGAAAAACAGGACGAGTTTCGCATTCACTCGATTGTTCCCATGGAAGGCCTGGCGGCGGATCGCACCTTGTTGCCGGATTTCCCGGGCATCGCCCAGGCGGAGAAAACGGAGAACTGGGACGCAGGCTTTGCCATCGACCTGCAAAAAATTCGGCCCAAGGACGAACAATACTGGCAACAATGGCGCGGCACGCCCAAAGCCTTCGTCACACTGGCCGCGGGCCAGCGGATGTGGGGCAATCGCTTTGGCGATGTCACGGCCTTGCGCTTTGCCACCAATCAAGCGTCAGAACAATCCATTCAAAAAGGGCTGGCCGCGGCGTTGGATCCGGCGGCCATCGGGCTGGTTTTTCAACCGTTGCGCGAGCGGGCGCTCGCCGCCAGCGGCCAGGCGGAGGACTTTGGCGGACTTTTTCTCGGCTTCAGTTTCTTCCTCATCGCTGCCGCCCTTATTCTGTTGGCTCTGCTCTTCCAATTCGGACTGGAAAAACGGGCGACGGAAATCGGCACCCTGCTGGCCCTGGGCTGGCGACCGCGGCTGGTGCGCCGTTTGTTCCTTTTGGAAGGACTGGCCATCGCCGTGCTGGGTGGATTGTTGGGCGCGGCAGGGGGCGTGCTTTACGCGAAGGGGATTTTATGGGGGCTAGCCACACTGTGGCGGTCCGCCGTGGCTGGTTCGTCCTTGCGCTTCCACGTTACCGCCGAAAGTCTGACCACCGGCGCGATTGCCGGAATTATTGTCAGTACTATTGTAATCCGGCTCGCCTTGCGCGGCCAAACCAAACGGACGGCCCGCGAACTGCTGGAGCGCGGCCATGAACTGGAATGGCGCTCTCCCAAACGCCGGTGGGCCGGATGGGTGGTCGCTGTCTGCGGCGTGGCTGCCCTGGGCACGGTGGCCAGCGCTCTCACCAAGCGCGACAACGCGGATGTCGAAGCCTTCTTCAGCGGCGGCGCGTTGCTTTTGATTGCCGGAATCGCCTGGGCGGCGATTTTGTTCCGCACCGTGGCCGGGCGGGCATCCTCGCGGCCTCTCACCCTGGCCGGGCTTGGTTTGCGCGGTTGCGCGCGCCGCCCCAATCGCAGTCTCGCCACTGTGGCTCTGCTGGCGTCCGGAAGTTTTTTGATCGCGGCGGTTGCGGCCAACAAATTGGACGCCACGCGCGACAGCAGCCGGCGCTCGTCTGGCACAGGTGGCTTTGCTTTTATCGGCCAATCCGCCCTGCCCATCGTCCAGGACCTCAACACCAAGGCGGGCCGCGATTTTTTTGCTTTGGATGAGAAGAGTTTTCATGGCATGCAGGTCGTTCCGTTCCGCGTCCATGACGGAGACGACGCCAGTTGCCTCAATTTGAATCGCCCGCAAACGCCGCGCTTGCTGGGGGTGGACCCGGACGCGTTACAAAGCCGGAGGGCTTTCACGTTCTCCCAAGTTCTGGACGCAGCGTATCGCGGGAAGCCATGGAAAATGCTGGAGAATGCCGGAGCTGATCCCGACGTAATCCCGGCAGTCGGCGACGAGGCCTCGATCGAATGGATCTTGCACAAGAAGCTCGGCGACACCATCGATTACACCGACGGACACGGGCGGCTTTTCAAGGTCCGGCTGGTTGGGGCGCTGGCCAATTCAATGTTGCAGGGAAATTTGATTATTGACAACTCCGCCTTCACACGCCATTTCCCCGGCGAAACCGGCTATCGCCTGTTTCTCATTGATGCCCCGGCCGACACCGCCGCCGCTGTCTCGGCCGCCCTGACGCGGGCATTGCAGGATCGGGGTATGGAATTGACGCCAGCGGCGGACCGGCTCAACGCGTTTAACGCCGTGCAAAATACTTACTTGGACACGTTTCAGGTGCTGGGCGGCCTGGGACTTCTGCTGGGCAGCGCTGGGTTGGGGGTGGTGGTATTGCGCAACGTCCTCGAGCGGCGCGGCGAACTGGCCGTGTTGCTCGCCATGGGCTTTCGTCCCCGCGCCTTGCGCCGGCTGGTTTTGAGTGAACACGCCGCGCTGGAGTGCCTGGGTTTGCTCGTCGGGATTGTCGCGGCGCTGGTCGCCGTGTTGCCCGCCTTGCTTTCATTGGCCGCGCCCGTATCTTATCTTTCGCTGGGCGCGACATTGGGCCTGGTATTTGGCAGCGGAATTCTGTGGACCTGGGCCGCCGCCAGACTGGCCTTGCGCGGAGAGCTGTTGCCGTCCCTAAGAAATGAATGAAAGGAGCAACATGAAAAAAAGTCTGTCGTTAGTTTTATTACTCCTATTGGCCCTATGGTCTTCGCCAGCCGAGGCAGGCAAGGTTCTTTACCAAAACGATTTTGAAAAAGCGGTACTAGACCAGGTCCCGGACGATTTTCTGGTGCTGGACGGTGACTTTGCTGTCAAGCAGAGCGACGGCAACAAATTCCTCGAATTGCCCGGCTCGCCGCTCGACACCTTCGGCATTTTGTTCGGTTCTTCGACCAATGCGGGCATTTGCGTCAGTGCCCGCATTTATGGCACGAGCAAGGGGCGCCGTTCGCCGAGCTTCGGTGTCGGCCTCAACGGCGCGGGCGGTTACAAATTAAAAGCTTCCCCGGCGAAGAACGCGCTGGAGATTTACAAGGGCGACGTTTCCGCGGCCAGCGTGCCTTTCAACTGGAAGTCCGGCTCCTGGACAATGTTTCGCCTGCGGGTGCGCCCAGCGGGCGATGCCTGGAAAGTTGAAGGCAAAGCTTGGGTGCAAACGGATCCGGAGCCAAAGGAATGGATGATTCTCCTAGATGAGAAGACGCCGCCGCACGATGGCCGCCCTTCAATTTGGGGCAGCCCATATTCCGGCACGCCCATCCGCTTCGACGATCTCGCGGTCACGATTGAATGAAGCAACACACCCTCCACCCAAGGAGAGGGCTATGCCTGCTTCCGCAATGGACGCACGTCCACGGCCTCCATGCCGGCGGCGCGGATGGCTTCCAAACCGAGATCCGTGTCTTCATAGGCGCGGCAAAATTGCGGGGCCACGCCCAGGCGGCGCGCCGCTTCCAGAAAAATATCCGGCGCGGGTTTCTGTCGTTTGACATCTTCGCTGGTCACGACGGCCTGGAACAAATGCCGGATGCCCAGATGCGTCAGGACCTCGTTGATGTGGGCTTGAATGCCGCCCGAGGCCACCGCCATCGGAATGACACCATAATTCTCCCGCGCAATTTTCACCACGGCTTCCACCGCCTGCACTTGCGGCAAGAACGGAATGTAGGCCGCCTCCTTTTCCTTTGAAGCGGCGACGGGATCGAATTTCCGCCCTTGTTCCTCGCCCAACATTTTCAAAATGTCCCGCGACGGCACGCCGCCCAGCGCGTAAAAGCGTTCCTCCGGGAAATTGAGCCGGTACCGTTCCGTCACCACCTGCCAGGCGCGCCAATGCAGGGGCATGGTGTCGGCCAGCGTGCCATCGCAATCAAAAATCAACGCCTGGGGAAACATTGTGTCACTCATACTTTTAAGGCCGCCAGCCGCTCCTCCAAATCATTCGCCATCAGCGGCTCAATCATGCAATCGATGTCGCCCTCGATAAACACCGGCAGATTGTAGAGCGTTAATTCGATGCGATGATCGGTCACGCGGTTTTGGGGAAAGTTGTAGGTGCGGATGCGTTCGTTGCGTTCGCCGGTGCCGACCTGCTCTTTTCTATGCGCGGCGTAACGGGCGTTTTCCTCGGCGATTTTAGCTTCGAGCAACCGCGAGCGCAAGACGGTCATGGCCCGCGCCTTGTTTTTTTGCTGCGACCGTTCGTCGGCGCAGCGCACGATCATGCCGGTCGGCTTGTAGATGATTTGCACGGCTGAATCCGTGGTATTGACACCCTGCCCGCCCTTGCCGGAGGCGCGGCAGACGTTGATCTCCAAATCGTCCGGCTTGATCTCGATGTCCACTTCCTCGGCCTCGGGCAGCACCGCCACCGTGGCTGTGCTGGTGTGAATCCGCCCCTGGGCCTCGGTCGCGGGCACGCGTTGGACGCGATGGACGCCGCTCTCATATTTCAGGCGCTTGAAAACATCGACGCCGGTCACGCCAAAAATCACTTCCTTGAAACCGCCCAGGTCCGATGGGCTGCTGTCCATGCTCTGGACTTTCCAGCCCCGGGTTTCGGCATAGCGCGTGTACATGCGGTAGAGATCCGCGGCGAACAAGGCGGATTCCGAACCGCCGGCCCCGGCGCGAATTTCGATGATGGTGTTGCGCGAGTCCGCCGGGTCGGGCGGGGCGAGCCCCCGTTGCAGTTGCCGGGCCAGCCGTTGTTCCTCGGCCTGGAGGTGAACGATTTCGTCCCTGGCCAGTTGCGCCATTTCGCTGTGGGCCGGTTCGGTTGTCAACAATTCGGCATGTTGCGCCAGATCGTCCGCCACCTTGAGATAGCGCCCGCCCGCCTCGTTTAATTCCTTGAGCCGGGCGTACTCGCGCGACAGCTCCTGCAGCCGGGCCGAGTTGCCCAGGACCTTGGGATCGCTCAAGGCGGCTTCGACCTCGCTGTAGCGGCGCGAGAATTTTTCAATGTAAGGGCGCAAGTTCATGGCATGATCTTCACCGACAAAAAAGCAACCCGCCCGTGGAGGTTGAAAATTCCACGGGCGGGTTGACTGAAAAGGGAGCTACTTTTTTTTCTTTTTGACAGCCGCAGCGGCCTGAGCGGCCTGCGTCTTGACCATGCGCTGCTGGAATTTATCCACGCGCCCGGCGGTATCGACGAATTTTTGCGTGCCCGTGTAAAAGGGATGGCAAACGTTGCAAATACCGACCATGACCGACGCTTTGGTCGAACGCGTCTTGATCACGTTGCCGCAGGCGCATCGTATTTCCGCTTCAATATATTTTGGATGAATTTTGTCCTTCATAAAGCAAGGGCAAACAACCTATCAGCCTTCTGCATTTTGACAAGTTTTAATTTAGATTCAAAGAGAAAGGAAATTTCTCATAATTTGCCGCCCGTTCTCCGTCAGGATGCTTTCTGGATGAAACTGCACGCCCCAAATCGGATGGCTCTTGTGGCGCACTCCCATAATTTCGCCTTCGTCCGTTTCCGCCGTGACTTCCAGGCAATCGGGCAAGGTGTCCCGTTTAATGACCAGCGAATGGTAGCGGGTGGCGGCGAACGGATTGGCCATGTCCTTGAAAAGATCGCGCCCGTTGTGTTTGATGGGCGAAGTTTTGCCGTGCATAATGCGGTAATTCACCACCACCTGCGCGCCAAATGTATAACCAATGCATTGATGCCCCAGACAAACGCCGAACAACGGCACCTTCGGGCCAAAAGTCTGGATGATGTCATTGGACAACCCCGATTCACGCGGCGAGCATGGTCCCGGCGAGACCAGGATGCGGTCCGGATTCAAATCGCGGATTTGATCCAGGGAAATCTGATCGTTGCGGCGCACCTCCAGCGGCGCCTTCAACTCCCCGAGATACTGCACGAGGTTGTAAGTAAACGAATCGTAATTGTCGATGACCAGAATCATACACTGCTGGCGGAAGGGTAACCCAAGCCCGCCCAATTGGAAAATTCTTTGTTCAACGCCAGTTTGGAAAAACCATCGAACTTCTCACTCCAGAAAAAAATCGACCGTCGTAACCACGCGCAGGGTTTTCCACTCTGGAGAAGCCGCGTCCCGGTCCTCGATCTCCATGACGCCCTGAATCGCTTTGCGAATGCGCCCCACCTTGCTCTGCGAATCCTGGGCAAATTTCTCTGCCGCGGCCCTGGCGCTGGCGGTGGCTTCCTTGATCATATCCGGCTTGATGTCGTTCACCGCGTTAAAGATAAACTGAATTCGATCGCCGGATTCGTTGTCAACCAGAGTCACCCCCTTGGCCAGAAGCGCGTCCGCGCCTTGAATCGCCTTCTTCACCACATCCACGTTCACGCTCCGCACCACCAGAGTGACAACGCCGCGGTATCGGGGGAGATTGGGAGTCTTGGCTTGGATCCTCTCGTCTTCCCGGTCATTGACCGTCGGCAAGCCCAGCGCAATTTCCTTGGGCTCGATGCCGCTTTCCTGGAGATACGACAGGACAACCGCCCGGTTTTTTTCCATCGACTCTTTTAATGGGCCTAAATCCTCGGCGGCAAAGAAAAGCGGATCGGCCAGAGCGCAAGGTCTGCCTTCACCTCGCGTTCAGACAGTCCTTTGACGGTGAGATAGCGGTCAAACTCACGTCCCATCCTCACGGCCCGGCCAATTTGCACGCCAAAAATGGCGAGGCCAAGAACCAGCGAGAAGCCGAGAACCAAAAACGAACGAATTGTCATAATCACTCCTTTGTCGAACGATCAAAATTGAGCCTTGATGGAATGAGGATGTCAACGCAAAAGCGAAACCGACGACCAATCGGCATTTGCTCCGTCGTGATTTGTTAGACTCGGGCGAATGCTTCATGACAGGCATCGCACAACTTAATCCGCTTATGATTCTCCCAATACGTGTGGCCATCCTTGATGCTGAACCAACAAACGGAGCAATGATCGTGATCCCACATTCCCTCTACCAGATCAAACTTTGAACTGTCATAAGGTTCACCATGATAATCCCTCCACATCCGTTGACCGTTCACCGGCTCTTTTGCGACTAGCGCAGGCCTAGAGGAAAAGGTGCGCTGCTCAAAGTGGCGGTCCCCAATCTCGGCGAACGCGTTGGCATAATATGCGTCATCGCGAGAGATGGAATAGTCACCGGACTTCATATGGCCCTAACGATTGCCATACGAACCAAGAACTTCCATTTTATTCGCCGATTGAACCAAAACTGAAGCTGTCTGACAATTTTGGGCTGTGGGTGAGTCTGTGTTGTTTCCACGGTTTGGCAAGTTTCTTTCCTAATCCTAATCGTCTTCCTACTTTTTGAAGATTGGGGTTATGATTAGGAGTTAAAATGGATAATGAACGCCAAACGCCTTCGCCCGCATTGGACCTCTCGTCCCGTGTGCGCGCATTCATTTCCGAAGGCGGATCGGACGCAGATGGCGATGAAGAGTTCAATCGCCTGGCGTTGGCGATGTTCGCCTTTCAGTTTGAAACGGTTTTGATTTATCGGCGGTTTTGCGAGAGAAGGGGAATTGGCCCCAACTCGATTCAACACTGGAGCCAAATCCCGGCGCTGCCTGTCTCGGCGTTTAAGGAACATGTTGTTTCAAGCATTGGCGAAAATGAGCGAAGCCGCGTCTTCCACTCCAGTGGCACGGCGGGCCATGTTCCCAGCCGCCATTTTCATAACGCAACCTCGCTCTCGCTTTATGAAGCTTCCTTGCTTCCGTGGTTTGAACGGCATTTTCTGCGTGACCGTCCGCGCGGCGCAGCGTTTATTTTTCTCACCCCGGCCCCTTTGCTCGCGCCGCATTCGTCCCTCGTTCACATGTTCGAAACGGTCCGCCAAAAATTCGGCGGGGCTGATTCGCTCTTCGCCGGGCGGTTGGAGGGGGATGGCTCGTGGAGCGTGGATTTTCAGCAAATTGGCTCCGCCTTGCGCGACGCCATTGCCGGCAATCGGCCGGTTGGCTTGTTAGGCACGGCTTTTTCATTCGTTCACTGGCTCGATTATCTGGCCGCCGACAAAATCCGGCTGCGGCTGCCCGCCGGATCGCGCATTATGGAGACAGGCGGTTACAAGGGACACTCGCGCGTTGTGGCCAAAGTGGAATTGCGCCGGCTGATGACAAAATTTCTGGCCGTGCCGGAGTCGCACATCGTTACAGAATACGGCATGAGCGAATTGAGCTCGCAGGCGTATGACGGCGTGGCTGGGCAGGTCCGTCCGACTGCGGGTGTCTTCCGGTTCCCGCCCTGGGTGCGGACGCAAATCGTCTCGCTGGAAACGGGCGCAATTGCTGCCGCGGGCGAAACAGGGTTGCTTCGCGTTTTCGATCTGGCGAATATTCATTCCGTCATGGCGCTACAAACCGAAGATTTGGCCGCAAGCCGCGAGGACGGCTTCGAACTGCTCGGCCGGGCGGAACCATCCGAGCCGCGCGGCTGCTCGCTCATGGCCGCGACTTGAACGACGCCGATGAATTTGCCGAATTATTTCCTGGCCGATCTGCCCGCCGAGGCCGAAATCACGCCCGGACTGGTCACTGAGGCCTGCCAGACGTTGAAGCGCAACCGCGAACGATATCTCGAAGGCCGAACCACGGAGAGTATCATTCACCTGCTGGACCGCCTGGCGGGCGAATGGCTCTCGGCTGATTTTCCCTTTCGCCGGCGGGCGCTGGAAGCCGGTCCCGCCGCCACCGGTTTTTCCGAGCCGGTGCTGGCCGCGGGACTGGATCAATTTTTCAAACAATTGACGGCAGACAACCTGGAAATGTTCCTGCGCCAGGAACTCGGCCACCCGCACCGTCTGGATGGCTTTCACGCCGACGAACATCAGGCGAACTGGAAACGAACGGCCATGGCGTGCGGCCCAATTTTGCTCGCGCAGATTGCGCCCGGCAATATTCCCAATCCCGTTTTGTCGGAAATGGTGCTCGGGCTGCTGACCCGTTCGGCGCAATTTGTCAAATGCGCTTCGGGCGGTGCTTTCATTCCACGCCTGTTTGCCCATTCTCTTTATGAAGCCGATGCCAAATTGGGCTCGTGCCTGGAAGTGGCGGAATGGAAGGGCGGCAACGAACCGTTGGAAGCCGCGCTTTTCGCGGAAGCCGATTGTATCGTCGCCACCGGCAGTGACGAGATGCTGGATGCCATCGGGAAAAAAATCCCACGGACAGCGCGCTTTCTCGGCTATGGAACACGGGTCAGCTTTGGCTTCGTGACGCGGGACTCCCTGGAACAGAGCGCGGAAACGGTCGTGCAAAAGGCGGCGGCCGATGTGACGGCCTGGAACCAGCGCGGCTGTCTTTCGCCGCATGTGATTTATGTTGAGGACGGGGGCAAAGTCACGGCGGAGACGTTTGCCGCCTCGCTGGCCGGCCAGTTGGATGCATTGGAGAAAACACTGCCGCGCGGGAAGTTGAACGCCGGCGACGCGGCTGCCATTGCCACGCGGCGCTCATTTTATGAGGTGCGGGCCGCGCATTCGCTGGCAACCAAAATGTGGGCCAGCTTCGAGTCCACAGCCTGGACGGTCATCTTTGAAAACGATCCGCGCTTCCAGGTTTCGTGCTTGAACCGTTTTATTTACATCAAAGCCGTGGCCGATTTGACTCACGCCCTGCAAGGCGCGGAATTGATGCGCGACAAAGTGTCCACCGTCGGTTTGTCCAGCACGCCGGCGCAGGCAAAAGAACTCGCGCAACATCTGGCGCGCTGGGGCGCGCGGCGCATTTGTCCGCTGGGCCAGATGCAAAACCCGCCGCTCGGCTGGCGCCATGACGGCCGCCCGCCGCTGGGCGACCTTGTGGTCTGGACAGATTGGGAGAAAACATAATGGAACTGCGAAAAACATTTCAATTCGAAGCTGCGCACCTTTTGCCGCATTTGCCGCCGTCGCACAAGTGCCGCCGTTTGCACGGGCATAGCTTCAAAGTCGAGGTTGCCGTCGAGGGCGAGTGCGACGCAAAACTAGGCTGGGTTATGGACTACGCGGAAATCGCCGACGCCTTCAAGCCGATTTGGCAAAAGCTGGACCACTACCATTTGAACGACATCGCCGGCCTGGAAAATCCGACGAGCGAAAACATAGCGATCTGGATATGGCGGCAATTGAAGCCAAAGCTGCCGCTGCTAGTGGAAATCGTCGTGGCGGAAACCTGCACGGCGCGCTGCATTTATCGCGGAGCGAAGAAAAGTAAGAATTAGGCGTAGCGGCGCCTCGGCAGAACGCCGCATTCACCGGCTTTCTACCGAAAGTCGCTACGCGCCCTGGTTAGTGGAAGAGGAAATTCTCCCGTAAGGACAGGCTGATTCTGATTGCAAATACCGGGCAATGAGATTAATCAAATTGTATGAGCAAATCGGATATTCTGGAACGATTGCCCACTCTGGGGCAGGCAGAACGCCGCGAAATCTTGGAGCGCATTTCGGAAATGGAGGAGGCGGTCTTGCTCAAGGGCGCTCCGCCCGGCGCAGATGAAAAGGCGATGCTGGACCGCGAATTTGAAGAATTTGAGGCGAGCCCAAAAGCCGGGGCTGAATGGAAAGAAGTTGAGGCCCGTCTCCGCCAACAAAATCGACATTAGGTTTCTGCATGATTCCGCGGCCAAAGGCGATAAACCGACCGGCCAGGATCCGTGGAGTCGTGGCACCCACAGTTTCAGCGACCCCTTTAACTAACAAAGAAAACCAGACCAAAAATCTGGCGAGGATGGTCCAATTTAGCCAGACGGAGACGAATGCAGCTACATGTTGCCGGTCTGTAGCTTTTCATGTTGCCGGTTAAGTCGTTGACTATAAACACTTGTTGCCGTGTTGCCGATTTTCCGGACCTATCATCCATTTCGTGCGCTTTTCTCGCGGCAAATAATTCGGATTAAGAGCGTGATTACGATTAAGATTAGGAAAACTGGTTTTTGAGTTTGGCGTTTTTCAGAATGGCTTGGGCGGAGTTCTTGCCGCTTTGGCTGTCGATGATGGCCGCGCTGGCATGCCGTTTGCGCCCCTCCACTTGGCGCGTCTGTTCCCGCAAGCGGGTGTGAATGGCGACCCACACACCATTGCGTTTCCAGGTTCGAAAATAATGATAAACCGTGCCTCACGGGGCACAGTTGTCCGGCAGATTGCGCCATTGGCAGGCGTCCTTGGTGTGAGGTAGAAGATCCTGTTGAGCAGTTCACCCTTCGCGGGTCCAGCAAAAGGCCTGGGTCGCGCCGGGCAAAGCGCAGGAATTGGTGGATTCGCTGCCTTCGATCAATCTCCAGGAATTAGCGCAGGGAACAGCCATGCGTTCCACATCCACGGACGGCACGAGGTCGTTGGTTATCTTCAATAACAAGACCGCCCAAAGTCTCCAAATTTACTGGCTGGACTACAACGGCCAGCGGAAATCATACGGCATGATCGCGCCATTCTCCAGCCGGCCCATGCGGACTTACGCCACATATCCGTGACTTTTGGTGGACGACAATAACAAACCGGTCGCCCTGTTCGTCTCCCCTTCCCGGCCATTGCGTTGCCACCATTAACGGCGATTCTTGACGGCCGCCGAAACCTTTTATCGGGCGATGGGCCGCTTCAATTGGTTGAGCATGTCTTGTTCGTCCTGGCTCCATTGGCTTTGCCGGAGGACCTGGCTGACGGCTCGAGCGGTGGCGTCGTCGTTTGAGGTTTGGCGAACCGCTAGCATCCAGCGATAAGCGATTTCGTAGCGGTCGGGATCGCAGGCGGATGCCTTTTGCAGAAGGGGCAAAGCGCCCTGCCAGTCATCGCGACGTATGAATTCTTTGGCTTCATGAAAAAGCTTTTGGGATTCTGCCTGCAATTGGCGTCGCGGTTTGCCTTTGATGGCATGGGTGATGGCCTGGTGTGTTCGGGCGATTTGCCATAGAAGCCCTTTTTTTGGAGGCGCGCCCGGCGGACTATGGATGGACAGGAGCGCTTCCCACCACATTTCCGCATTGCCCCAATCGTCTCCGGCCAGTTTCAGCCAACGCCGATTGCGGTGAATGGTTTCCTCGATTTCATAAGTGCCGGGCGGGATTACTTTGTGGGGTGTGACGCCCTCGCCGGATAAGGCGAAGAGGACCAATTCGTGATCGATCTCAACACGCCGGGCGCCGGGTGCGGGCGGTTTGGGCGGGTCTGGATGCGCTGCCTCCAGGAAATCGAGGAGTTCCATCACTGCCAATTGCTGCGCGGTGCTCTGGCTCAGGGCAATCAAAGCGGGGAGCGTGGCCACGGTTTCATCCACCCGGCCAATGTGGTGGAGGAGTTTGGCTTTGATGAGAACCGCTTCGTAGGTCGGTTTGTGCTTTTCGAGAAGCCCATCCAATTCGGCCAGGGCCTGGCGATAACTATCTTTGTCAATCAACAGGCGGATGGGGCGCAGGGCAATTTCCTCCTCAGTGGGCGTCCAATCATAACTGTCCAGGAAGTTGGACAGCCCCGCCCCGAAGTGATAGGCAATGTTCGGCGCCAGCAATAAAACCAAAAATATCAAGACAGCCAGGAAACAAGTTAATTTCCCCATCTCTGCGGCCTGGGATCCTTCCGTATCCGGCAGAAAATAAACGCCCACGACCATGGCGGCAGGAACGAAGACAAATTGGGAAAGGCGCATGGAGCGCAACTCCGGCGCGCGGCTGATAAAGTGAGCGATCGCGACCCCGACGCCGGCTGCGATGAGGTAAGGGAGGAGCGAGATCATTTACTCGCGCCCGTACCGACCAGTTCCTTTTCGATTTGTTCGAGGGTTTTGCCTTTGGTTTCGGGCAGGAATAGTTTGATAAACACAAACCCCGCCGCGCAGATCTCCGCGTAAATCCAAAATGTTTTTGCTGCGCCCAATTTCTTGTTCAAGATCGGAAACGTAAAAGTCAGAACAAAGCAGGCAATCCACAGCGAGCTCACACACACGGACATGGCCGCGCCCCGAATGCGGTTGGGAAAAATCTCCGAAATGACCACCCAAACCACCGGGGCAAGTGACATGGAATAGCAGGCTATCGCCGCCAAAACCAGCAACAGCATCGCTCCGCCCTGCACTTGGTTGTAATAACAAAATCCCATCACCGTATAAATGACGGCCAGTCCGAAGGAACCAAACAGCATCAAGGGGCGCCGCCCCCGCTTATCCACCAGACCCAACGCCACGAACGTAAACGCCAGATTGACCGAGCCGGTCCAGGCGATGTTCTTCAATGTGTCCGAGATGTTGTAGCCGGCGTCGGAAAAGATTTTTGTGGCGTAGTTGAAAATGACGTTGATGCCGCACCATTGTTGAAAGACGGCCAGGAAGACGCCCAGCAGGAGAACTTTCATCACTCGCGGTTCCAGCAAATCGCGAAAGTTGACCTGTTGCATTTCGCTGGCCACGCTGGCGTTGATTTCCCCGAGGGCTTGCACGGCATAATTCTCGCCGCCAATTTTCGCCAGGATTTCCAGCGCTTGGGCGGGCTTGCCATTTTTGGCCAGCCAACGCGGGCTTTCCGGGACCAGCCACATGCCGAAAAAGAATAGCAGCGACGGCACGGCAGTCACCCCAAACATCCAGCGCCAGCCCGAGTCGCCGATGAGGCTGGGCGGCACCTTGTCTGCTATGAACCAATTCACGAATTGCGCCAGCAAAATGCCGATGACGATGGTCAGTTGATTAATCGACACCAGCTTGCCCCGCGCCTGGGCCGGGGCGACTTCGGCGATATACATCGGCGACAGATTGGAGGCCAGGCCAATGGCCACACCACCGACAATCCGCCAGAAAACAAAAATTCCAAAATGCGCCGCGCAACCGGTCCCGATTGACGATACGGCAAACAGGGATGCCGAGAGCACGAGCAATCGCTTGCGCCCGGCCTTGTCGCTCAATCCGCCCGAAAGCAGCGCGCCGACCAGACATCCCACCAGCGCGCAACTCATCGCCCAGCCTTGCTGGTTGGGATCTGTCAAGTTGAAGAATTTCTCGTAAAACGGCTCGGCCCCGCCGATCACCACCCAGTCATAGCCAAAAAGTAGCCCACCCAGCGCCGCCACGAACGAGATGGTCCAGATGTAGGACTTGTTGTAATCAGACGCGAGGCTGGAGGGTTCGGTTCGGCCGGTGACGATCATAAGTCAAGTGCGGGCGCGTGATTGGGATCGCGTTTCAGGACCGTAGCCAAAAGCCGTTGGGCCGCCGTTTTCTCTCCCAAACCGAGCCGCGCCTGGGCCTGGAGAAACAACGCCGTCGTTTCCTGGCGGAATTGGATGTCGTCGTCAAAGAGCAGCATGGTGGGGAGGGAGGTCGCGAAATAATCGATCTTCGCCCTGCTTTTGCCAAGCAGATGCGCGTGAGCGAGCAGGTCATGCAAAAGCTTTTTCATGCGGCTTGTTTGTCCAAGACGGCCCCAGGCGAGGGCCGAGTAATATGTCATCTCGGAATAGGGGCGTGTGCTCATTTGTTGAAAATCGCCGCGAAAGGTTGCCGCGGCAAGCCAATATTTGCGCGCCGCGGCCTTGTCCGGCAACGCCGAGCAGGCCATTCCCAGCCAATAATAAATATCGCTTTGATTGGCTAGCAGATGTTTGGCTTCGCCCAGATTTTCCGGTGAAGCCAGCGCGGCTTCGAAGTGAGCGCGAGCCTCCGTGGCGTCTCCGCGCGACAACACCCGGCGTCCAAGCGCCAAGTGCGTGCGCACATGCTGCGCCATGGCCTGGCCTTCCCCGCCTTCCCACGGTTGGAAGTGACGCCTGGAGATAATTTGCAATGCCTTCTCGTGTTCGCCCATTTGATTGTAGAGCGCGCAAAGCTCGATGGAGAGATCATCACGCTGGTCCACCAAGGCGCGACGCTTCTCCAATTCGCGCAGCCGGTTTTGCGGCGGGTCACCCAGCCGCTTCCAAAGCTGGTCGCGTTCGTAGAGAACGCGGGCATCGGTTGGCTTGGCCAAAAATGCCTTGTCGTAGGCGGCGCGGGCCTTGTGCGATTGCTTCGCGATATTGAAATACGCGATGCCGAGATTCCGCCAGACGACGGAATACGATGGGTCCAGTTTTGCGCTTTTTTCCCACAAGCCAATGGCCTCATCGTGGCGGCGGCGGTCATAAAACAAATTGCCCAGGTAATAGGCAGCTCGCGCGTCGCCCGGATTGGCCCGCATCGCCGCTTCGAGAATCGCGATTTCCTCCAGCCGCGCCGGGAAACAATAATCCGGCGGTTGAGCGGCGGCGTTTTGATAATTAGCCAGCGCAGCCAGTTCGTCGCCCGCCTTTTCATGAAGCCAGCCAAGATAATAATGCACCAGCGGCGCCGCGCCCCAATCGAACGTGGGTAGCCCGCCAATCCTGGATTTATCGGGCCGGCCGCGCAACAGTGCAATCGCTTCGGCATAAAGGCCGGCCCGGGCAAAATCAAGGGCGACGTCCAGGCGCATCTGCCAGCCGCCCGGCGTCCCGCGCCCGGAAAGATGGCAGGCCCAGCCATCTAACGGATCGAGCGCCAACGTCTCGAGCAACGCGTTTTGCGCCTCGGCGCCGCGGCCCATTCTGACAAGTACAATGGAGCGCAAGTTGCGCGCCCGCGCATTGCCGGCGTTGGCGCGGAGCGAACGGTCCAGGAGTTCCAGCGCCCGGGGCCAGTCCCATCGCCGGCAGGCCAGTTCCGCCAGGGCATGACACGCGGCGGATTGCCAGGCCTGGTTCCAGGCCGCCTTGTGCAAGGCCGCCTCCGCCTCGGGCAATAAATTCAAATGACACAGGCACAGGCCCAAATTGTAAAGCGCCTCGCCATCGTACGGATTTGGATTGCGCCCGGTCAATCGCTCGATGGCGGCCTGAAAATGTTTCCGGGCAACGCCGAATTCGCCCCGGCGCAGATGCCAGAGGCCCATGGCGTTATTGTTGCGGGCATCCAGGGGATCGCGCCGCAATGCCTCCCGCCAGTACAACACGGGGGAACGCGTGGCATGGCGATACTGCTCGAGGTGCAAACCTGTAAAGTATAATTCATCCGCGCTGGTTATTTCTTTCGGCGGCAACGGTTCGGTGGCCGGCGGCGGGACGGCGATGGCGCGATGGGCTTGCGGCGCATAGGCGATGATTTCGCGGCCGTCGCGGGAAATGACCCGCAACGTGCTGCCCGCCAGCGAAAGATTCCGTAGCGCCTGACGAGCGACGAAGGGTTTTCCGGGAGCCAGGTCGGCCTGCCATTGCCGGGACCGGCCTTTGCCTTCGAGGCGGATGACCGCCTTGGGAAATGGTCGGGAAACGCTGACCCCGATGCGGATTTCCTTCCCTTCCACTAGCAGATGAACGGCGGCGGCGAGATTGGCGTGCAGGGCCGGGCCGATTTTTTGGATCGGATACCAAAACTGGCTCCATGACCGGGTCTCGCCCGGCTGTAGAAAAGAAAAATCCGGCTGATTGTCCGTGTAAACGCCGGCCATCAATTCGATGTAAGGGCCGTCGCTGTCCGTCAGGTTGCGATCCCAGGCATAACCGAAGGCGTGATTGCCCCAGGTCCATTGCTTTTTTCCCGGGGAAATATGGTGATCGGCGATATGCACGACGCCTGCTTGCGCGGCGTGATCGTAACCGCCAAAGAAATCCTCCTTGCTGCCCATGCACATGTAGGAACAAGGGGTGGGGATGTTGGCGTACCAGGAAAGATCGTTCGCCGGGTATGGCACCGGCGCGCTCCCGCCGCAGTGGGGCGGCAGAAAATTTGTGGGCCGCTCGTCTTTGGGAACACCCCGGCGCCCCCGTTCGCCATAGTTGATTCCGTAGTAACTGCCGTGACACAACGGATATTCGCTGGTGGCACGCCGGGCGTGATCAGCCACGTAATGGACGTCGGGCGGAAAAAAAGATTGATACGATTCATGCACGCGAATTCCGGCGTTGGCCCACCAAAGAAAGGTCTGCGGCAGCGTGGTCCGATTATAGGCCCGCACCTTCAATTCAATGATCGCCTGATCCGGATGCAGGCAGACCCCGTGCATTCCCTTCATCCGGCAAATCGGGTCATGATCGCTCAACCACACTGTTTTGGAACCGTCGGCGTGTTCCTCCATGGCGAAATCAACCGGCAAAAAAGTAGCGGGACGATGGTGTTGCGGCCAATTGAACTCGATGCCGCCGGAAATCCACGGCCCGGCCAGGCCGACTAGCGCGGGTTTGATGACGCTCTGGCGATAGATGAAATCGTAGCCGTTGGTTTTGTCCCGGGCGATGTGAATGCGCCCGCCAATCTCCGGCAGGATCATGACTTGGAGGAATTCATTCTCCAGCCAGATCGCCGTCCAGGCGCGATCCGTTTTGGTGTCGGCAATGCGTTCGGTGAACGGCAACGGATAAACTTTTCCACTGCTGCCCTGGTAGACCCGTTTTTCCAGGAACATCGGATTCAAATCAGGCGCCGCCGGCAGGTAAGTCGGAATAGTGACAGCCTCGGTCCAAACCCGGACGGTGGAATGTTTGCTCATATTTGTGTGGGCCAAGTTATAGCCGCATCGCCCCCGAATGGCAATAAAGGCATGATGGGCTGAGATGCCCGCTGCGATATTATTGACTGTCTGCATGGAATTTTTGTTTTTGATTGGGGAGAGAAAGTGTTTATAACCACGGCGGGTGAAAAAATTAGCGACATCCTCGGACCGGCCGCGCGTGGCGTTATTGATCGAATCCTCCAGGGCCTACGGGCGCGGCATTTTGTCGGGCGTGGCCAAATACATGCGGGAGCACGGCGATTGGTCCGTTTTCCTGCCGGAGCATAGCTTGTGCGACAATATTTCGGGCTGGCTGCGCCATTGGGAAGGCGATGGAATTTTGACGCGCCTCGAACATCGATCGGTCACGCTGGCGATCCAGCGGCTGGGACTGCCGGCGGTCTCTCTCCGAACCGAGCGGGTATTGAGCATCCCTTGCGTGCTGACAGACAACCCGGCATGCAGCCGCATGGCTTTTGAACATTTGCAGGAGCGGGGCTTCCGTCATTATGCCTTCTGCGGCTTTAATGGGGCCGACTATTCCGATGAGCGACGGGCCAGCTTCACGCAGAGGGTGACCGAAGCCGGACTGCGTTGTCACGTCTTCGGGGCGACCCCCGAATCCAGCGCCCTCAGCACCGCCGCCTATGAGGAAATCGGATTGGAAGATGGGGAGCGCGTGGCGCATTGGATTCGCGGCCTGCCCAAGCCCGTGGGATTAATGGCCTGCAATGATATGCGGGGCTACCAAGTGTTGAGCGCCTGTCGTGATATCGGCGTTGGGGTGCCCGACGAAGTCGCCGTCATTGGGGTGGATAACGAGGAAGTGGTATGCGATTTGTCCGATCCGCCGCTGTCAAGTGTGATGCCCAGCACGGAACGAATCGGCTACGAGGCGGCGGCGCTGCTGCATCGCGGGATGAAAGGCGGGAAGTTGCCCGCGCAACGGATCGTAATCGAGCCATTGGGCGTGGCCACGCGGCGTTCGACCGAAGTGCTGGCCATCGAGGACCGGCAGATCGCCGCCGCCGCCCGCTTTATTCGCGAACACGCTTGCGAGAACATTGACGTTAACGACGTCTTGCGCGCCGTGCCGCTCTCGCGCAGCACGCTGGAGCGGCGCTTCACCAAGATCATGAGACACTCGCCCAAACACGAAATCCTGCGTGTCCGCCTCAATCGCGCCAAGCAATTGCTGGCCGAGACGAATTTCCCCCTGACGGCCATTGCCGAAAAGATCGGTTTCAGCCACACCGAATATCTGGGCCGGATCTTCAAAAAGAAAACCGGGCAAACGCCTGTCGAGTACCGACTCCTTTCGCGCGCAGCGGATTCCGACGACGCGCTTCCCGCCTCGAAGCGGTAACCTCCGTCTTAAGGATGATGGAAAAAGTACATCCGCTATCAGGGCGTCAGTGCGGTTAATGGGGCAGACCGTGACGAAAAAGGTCCTTTTATTTCCGCAAAAGTCCATTGTCACGCAGCCTCCGCCCTGCTATAAAAGAGCGATGCACCATTCGACTTGGACAGAGATTGTCCCCAGACGGCCCGTCTCCCTGAAGGACGGGTTGCGCGAATGAAAAATTAAAACCTATGAAACCACAACACCTCCGCCTCGATCCCATTAAAAAACTGTCGCTGGCCGTTTTGGCTGCCAGCCTGTTCGCCGCTTATTCCGCCTCGGCAAGCCCGATCCAATGGCTTGGGACGGGCGGGAATGATAATTGGTCTACCACCGCCAATTGGAGTGCAACCCCCGTTAGCGATGCAGCGAATTTTACCTACACCACGACCGTGTCAGGTCCAGGAACCACCACCGTCAATGTCGATGGCGCGTATAGCACTCCGGGAACGGGTTCGGCGGCGAGCTATGGGGCTTTTTTCGGGCAGACCAATGGTTATCAAACGGTTAACATCCAGCCGGGAGTGACGTGGCTTCTGGGAGCCGGAACTGCGCAACCCTCGGGAGGCCAGGGGGTTGGCATTGCGGTGGGCCCGCAGAATATAAACAACAACAACATAGCTAATTTCAATACAGTCAGCACCGGCGCGGCCTATTTAAATTATACAACGATTACAGGCATTGGCGGCACATGGTATTGCAACGTGGGTGCCAGCACGAGCAGCCTGCAGGTGGAAGCCCCGTCAACGACGGTCAATGGTCATAATACAGTATTGGATATGTCGGGGCTGGGCACGTTCATCGAGACCAACAGCGTTGGCCTGGCAAGCACGGTCGGCTTTTACGTGGTCAATGGCCATCAAAACAGTCAGGCCACCGTGTATTTGGCGCTGACCAACGTGATTTCGCTCAACAACAATTTCCAGGTGGGTCTGCTTGCCAGCGGTTCCAGCAGCTCATTGCCCATAGGTGTTTATTTGGGCCAGTCGAACTGGATCACCACAGGCCAAAACAACTATAATATGGCGATCGGCTACACGGGTTGCACCAGCGCCTTTATGAAATTTAATCCCGCGCTGCCAACGCTGGGCGGCCCCAGCGCCACCCTGCCAACCGTTTTCATGTCTGGCGCCGTCACGAATGGCCTCCCTGGCTCCCCCTCCGTCACCAACGCTCTTCAGACCGTTTTCATTTGCAATGCGGCCACAAGCGGTTCGACCACAGGAGCCGTTCCAGGTTCCGCCATCTGCGATTTCTCCGGCGGCCAGGTGACGTGGATCGGGAGTAGCATGAAATTGGGCGTTTCTGGCACCGCTTCACCCAACACCGCTGCCAACGGGGTGCTGACGTTTAGTAACGGCCTGGTTGACTTCAACACCATCGTGGTCGGTGACCAGTCGGTCACCGCCGGTGCTCCCGGCGTGGGCACGATCAACGTCGGCTCGTTCGCAACCTTGCAGGCCAACAGCATGATTACGTTGGGCGCGGTCACCGGCACAGCCAATGCAGGGACTACAGGCACTCTCATTATCACGAACGGGGGAACGCTGTATGCCAGCGAGGTCACCAATGGCGGCGCGGGCAGCACGATCAACATGACCAACGCCAACTGGGCAGTCAGTCTGACCAGTGTGGGGATGACAAACATCACGGTGGCGAACTTCAATGCGGGCGGCACGGCTAATACAATCAACATCTCCAATATAACGTCGTTACTGCCCGGCGGTTATCCGGCGACATTTCCTCTCATCGCCACCACCACTCTCGCAAATTTAGTTGGAGCTTCCACCTTCGTCCTTGGCCCGCTGCCCGCCAGCTCCAATCCCAGTGTGCCTTACGCGGGCCACCTCGATACCAGCACTCCGGGGTTGGTTAAATTTGTACTCACCTCCGGCCCGGCGCCGGGGCAATCATTGATCTGGAGCGGCCTGAATTCGGGCAGTGCCGATGGAAATTGGGACGTGGGCACCACGGCCAACTGGCTCTTCGGCAGTACCCCCACCACCTACAGCCAACTTGATCTGGCGAACTTTAATGACGTTTCGTCTCCCGCCGCAACCACCGTCAGCCTGACGACGGATCTCACTCCTTTCGGCATCACAGTGAACAATACAGCGACGCCTTCTTACACCATCGGCCTCCCCGGCGACTCCGGTTATCTCAGCGGCAGCATGACTTTGACCAAACAGGGCACGGGCACATTGATTCTTGACAATGGCGTGGCCAATACTTTTACGGGCGGAGTCACGATCAGCGGCGGGACATTGCAAGTGGGCAACGGTGACACCAGCGGCAATTTGCCGTCTGCCGGCGGCGTCACGAATAACGCCATTTTGGCTTATGACCAGACAGGCGCCGCTTCTGTTGGCAATATCATTTCGGGCACTGGATCCGTGATTTCAGAAGGCCTCGGCGGCACATTGAAGCTTGCCGCGGGCAATTCATTCACCGGCGGCTGCAGCGCGATCAATAACAGCACGCTGCAAGGCGGCATAGCCAACGCGTTCGGCCCGTTCAGCCCGAGCGGCACCATTGTCATTCAGAACGGTTCGACGCTTGATATGGATGGGGTTGGAACCCTGCAGGCCATTACCGTTGGGGGCACCGGGGTGGGTGGCAATGGCGCCATCATCAATAGCGGCGGCCCGATTTATGACTCGGTCTCCAGCCCGATTCAGATGTGCACGAACATTACCTTGACTGCGGACACGACCTTTAATTTCCAGAACCGGTGGGACATCGGCTTTCCCACCGGGGCGCCCTTCACCTTGAGCACGGGCGGCAATCCTTATAACCTGACCTTGAACGTGCCTGGCAATAGCAGCTACTTTGAATGGCGCGAAGTGAAAGCCGACCCGGCCCTTGCCAACATCACTGTCCAAGTCGGAACTTTCGGTCTCACCGGCGCCTCGACGCTGGGCAATACAACCAGTTCCACGCTGACGATTCTCTCCTTGGCCAACATGAAACTTTACGAAAACGACGGCAACAATGTAACGATCAACAAGCCAACGGTGCTGCAGGATGAAGGGACGATCTATAATGAAACCGGAGTCAATACGATAGCGGGAGGATTGCAGCTTAACAACGTCAACGCCAATCAGTTTTGTGTGTTTGATATTATCACAAACTCTTTGACTGTTTCCGGGCCCCTGACCGGCAACGGCACTCTCTGGATGCAGGCCAGCACAGCCCCGCTGATCATAAATGGCAACGCCTCCGCGTTTACCGGCGGGGTGCTGGTTTCCACCGGCACGTTCACGCTGAACAGCACCATCGGCTCCGGCGTTACAAACGCGGCCGCCGCCACCCTGACCGGGACTGGCACCGTCAACGGTCCCGTGGATGTGTCCGGCGCGTTCATTCCCGGCGTCTCAAACGTTTCGGTGGGAACGTTTACGGTAAATGGCGGATTGACGCTTGAAGGCACCTCTATGACGACCATGAATTTGACACCAACCGACCTGACAGGCGGCACTAACAACTCCCTGATTGCCGTGACCGGAAATCTGACTGTGAACGGCAGCCCCACCATAATGGTCAACCCAATAGTATCTGGAAACCTGGTCAACGGAACATACACCATCATGACTTACACAGGCAGCCTGGCCGGTTCCGGCTCTTTCGCCGGCGCGCAGACAGTGGCTTCATCCATTTACACCATCACCGTGAACACCAGCAACCCAGGCTTGGTGCAATTGGTGGTGACGGGCGGTCCTGCTCCTGTGCCCGCTACTTTTGTCGGCCCTTACACGGTCGCCGGATCAGGTCCCACCAGCACTCTGACCCTCTCTGGGACTGGTGGAACGGACAGCGGATACTATTACGTCTATACTTCGACCAGCCTTAGTACGCCAATAGCGAACTGGACGTTTGTTGGAACCGGCATGTTTAGCCCCACCGGCGCATTCAGTTACCCCGTCACGGTTAATAATAGTCTGCCGCACTTCTTTATCCTGGAGGAACCTTAAGCCCTGAACCCGGAATTCGCATCGCTATTTAAAGAAAGCGGCGGGATGACCCGGCCAATGTTGCCCAGGGCGCTTGTCATACAGGCGTTCAGGATGTATCATTAAACCATAATGAAGCCCGCAGGAACTTACGGAACAAGAACGCGCCTCCCGGCGGGATTTACACTCATTGAACTGCTCGTGGTCATCGCCATCATCGCCATTCTCGCGGCTATGCTCCTGCCTGCTTTGGCCAGGGCCAAACAGCAGGCCCAGCAAGTCGCTTGCATGAACAACCTCAAGCAATTGACGCTGGCCACCAAACTTTACATGAACGATACCAGCCAAATGGTCGATCATCCCACCGTCCAGGTGAACAACTCGCTGGACACCAATGCAGATTGGATGGGAACTCTGGCCCCTTTTTACGCCAGTCCGGCCAACATTACTGGAGTCTATAACAATAATTGCAAGACGCTGATTTGTCCGGTCGCTCCTTGCATTATCACGTCGTTCCCATCCGGGAGTAATAACCCTGCGGGCACGGTCGTGACAGCTTGGGACTGGACGGAGGCAGCCAGCGACATCGTGGCCAGCTACGGGTTCAATATATGGCTCTACTCAGATAGCGGTTCCGGGGGACTTGTGGACAACGGGGCAGATCCAAACTTCGTGTTTCATAACCAGGGGAACATTACCAACCCATCCCTCACACCTGTGCTAGTGGATGCGGTTTGGGAGAACTTAATGCCATTGGAGGGCGATATACCGCCGGCCACTCTAACCAACCCAACCTATTCGGGCAACGCCTCAACCTACCAAATGGAGCGTTGTTGCATCGCTCGCCACAGCAGCGGGTTTCCCCAAAACGCGCCGAGCACCTATTTCTATGCGCCTGGCAAAATATTGCCTGGTGCGATCAACATGGGGTTAATGGATGGTCATTGCGAACTGGCCCCGCTCCGTAACCTTTGGACCTACTATTGGCATTTAGGTTGGGTGCCAACCACCTCACCTCCCTGATGGCTATTTGGGGCCGGCTTGATGGGCTTCAATTGCCGCCGCGATATTATTGACTGTCTGCATGGTCTTTCTCGCCACGGCGGCGTCCGGGATTTTCAGGCCGTAATTCTTGTCCAGCGCGACGACGAGTTGCAAGGCGTCCACCGAGTCCAACCCCAGGCTGCCCGGCCCGAAGAGCGGCTGGTCGTCGCCAATTTCTTCCGGGGTGATTTGGAGCATGAGGTCCCGGACCAGCATGGCTTTGATCTGCGTGGCAAGTGGTGATGGTGTATTCATGGTTCAGTTTTTTGAAAATGCGGTTTGACGAAACGCGCCCCGATCGTCTGCCGGCCTGCGCCGGTGATGCTGACGTTCGCGGCCTCGTATTGACAGCGCTGAAGGGCGTCGCAGGCCGCGACACACTGCCAGGCGGCCGATGCGGCGAAGGCTTCGCCCAGAATGGCGAGGGGGGCCATCCGCCCGCCCTTCCAGCCGTCCCAGGCGGCATTGTCGCTTTCGCTGGCGCACAACAGTTCGTTCGGCGCATCGCCGGGCAACTGGGCGCGCATTTTTTGTGCGGCTCCGTTTCGGCCCGCGGTCCGCGTGGCGCAAAATAAATCTGTCACCGCCGTCAATTCCACGGCCCCGGCGGCAGGGCACTGTGCCTTCAGGTAAAGCGCGCCCGCTCCCGTGGTGTGAACGGCATGGCGCTCAAACAAGCGCAGGGCATCGGCGGCGGTCCAGTCGGATTCCTCCGCCCCGATCACGATACAAGCATCGGCGACGCCGTCATCCAACCATTGCACCGCCACGGCCAGGCCCTGCAAAAACGCAGCCGCATCACCGACCAGTGTATAATTGACTGTATCAGTTCCGAGGAAGGCGGACAAATGGCTGGCTGGGGCGTTAAAAACCGTTTCGGGAAAAACCAGCGGACTGGCTGTGGCGGGGTCTTGCAAAACTTCCTCGTAAAACCGGCGTGAATAAGAGAGGCCGCCGGTCATGGTGCAAGCGACAATGCCCAACCGAAGCGCGCCCGATTTGACAAGCTCGGCATCGTCGCCGAGGGCTTCGAGGGCGGCGCCCAGGGTGTAATGCGCCATGGGACTGGCCCTGCGCAAACGGGCATGGGCCAAAAACGCGGGCTTGGCCGGCGGCGGCGGCACGGGGCGGAATTGCAGCGGTTTTTCCCACCCGGGCCGCGGCATGGGTTGGACAGGCAACGGACGGCCTTGTTCCAAGCTGGTTCGCATGGCAGGCACGCCCCAGCCTGCGGGCGAGACCGCGCCGTGTCCATGCACGAATACGCGGCTCACGGCCACCTCCGAAAAATAAGGGTGGCATTCGCGCCGCCAAAACCAAAGGAATTGGACAGCGCGGTATTTATTTTTGCATCGGTCGGCTGGCGCACAATGGGAAACCGGCAGGCCGGGTCCGCGGCATTGAGCGAAGGTTGCGGGGGCAGCCATTGGCCGCGCAATGCCATCAAACAAGCCGCCGCTTCGACCGCCCCTGCCGCGCCGAGCAGGTGGCCCACGCCCGCCTTCGTGGAACTGACTGGCAGCGTGGCCGCGCGCGCGCCCGCCCAGGCATTAATGGCCGCGGCTTCGGAGGCGTCGTTTTGCGGCGTGGCCGTGCCGTGGGCGTTGACATAATCAATTTGTTCCGGCGCGAGGCTCGCGCTGGCGCAGGCAGCCTTCATGGCAGCCAGGGCGGCTTGGCCTTCGGGGTGCGGCTGAGTGAGGTGGTGGTTGTCCGTGCTCGCTCCGTAGCCGATGATTTCGCCAAGAATTTCCGCGCCCCGGCCTTGCGCTCGGTCAAGACTTTCCAGGGCCAGCACGGCAGCCCCTTCGCCCAATGACAAACCGTCGCGGCGCGCTTCAAATGGACGGCAAGGCGACGGCGAAAGCACTTGCAACGAGTCAAACCCGGCGAAGGTCAAATGGCAAAGGGCATCGTACCCGCCTGTCAATACGTTTTCAGCGCGGCCGCCCCGCACCATCTCCCAGGCATGACCGATGGCGTTAGCGCCGGAAGCGCAGGCGTTGGAGATGGTGGTAAGATTGGCCTCGATTCCGAGGGCGTTGGAGAGGGTAGCCCCTTGCTGCTGCACCAAATAATGCGCCACTCGCGCCGCCTGGCGTTCGAGACAGTATGGCAGTTGCAAGGCTTGGCGAAGATACTCCTGGCCAAGACACATTTCGCCACTGGTCGTGCCCAGGACGATGGGCAAGCTGCCTTGCGGCGTCCAGCCCGATTGCGACCAGGCTTCATGCGCGGCCAGCAGAAGCAAACGCGAGGCGCGGTTGAGCCGGAGCGTCTCGCGGTGCGACAAGCGAGTGGGCGGCAGGCCCTCGGGCAGGTCGATCTCGGCGGCCACTTTGGATCTCTGGCGGGTAACATCGAAAAGCGTCACAGGCCGGATCGCCGTGTGACCGGCGCGAAATCCTTCGGCGTTTATTTTCCAACCCGTCCCGAAGGCGGTGACGATTCCGGCGCCGGTGACAACAACCCGGGCGGCCCGGGCGGCGCTGGAAATTTTGGGCGCGGGAAACAGCAAGCTCTCCTCACACTCGGATGGCGGCGGCGGCGATGGCTGGCGCAATCGCGGCGCGGGCCGATCGCGCCCGGTAGTAATCCGCAAGTCCCTGCCGGGAAGGGACCAAGCCTTCCGCATTAATGGCATTCAGCACGCGCTCCTCCGTCATGATGAAACGATTGCGTTTGTAAATGATATAATCCCCGCGCATCCGGTCCGGCGTCAAATTGATGGTGACCAGATTCGCCCCGGCGCGCAAACCCCGCCGGTAGCCCTCCATTTCAACGAGGTTGAGCGCGCTGACGGCGGGGATGACCCATTGGGGCCGCATCAGACGAAGCGCCGCCATGCCATTGAAAGTCCAATCCGGATTTGCCGCCGGCTCCTTTGCAAAAGGCGTGTCATCTCCGGGAATGAACGGGCTAAGGCTGCATCCGTGCAACGGAAGAGATCGGGCCAGCTCCAAATCCGCAGCCAGATCGCGCACCGTTTGCTCCGGCATACCCGCGATGAGGCCCGAGCTGACAAACCATCCCCGCGCCGCCAGCATGAGGATGTGACGCAGCCGTTCGGCCAGCGAGCCTGGCGCCTGAATGGCGTCGTAACGCGCGGTATCGCCCGCTTCGAATTTCATGATGTACAGCGACGCGCCGGCGTCTTGCAACGCATCGTAAAGCTGCGGCGTCAATGTGCCCAAGCAAAGGCTGACGCCCAGCGGGGTTTCGCGGCGAAGCGTTTCCAGGAGAGGCAGCACCACCTCGCGCACCACCACCGGGTCTTCGCCGCTTTGGATATTGACGTCCGTGACGCTAGCGGGACGGTGATGGATGAGCAATTCGGCGATTTGATCGTGACGGGCGCGGTAACGATGCAAAGTGCGATTGTCGCGGCGCATCCCGCAATAGGAACAATTCTCGCGGCAAAAATTTGAGACTTCAACCACCGCGCGCACAAAAACATTTCGGCCAAACTCGGCTCGTGTGGCCGCGGCGGCGGATGCATGTAGTGCCACTTGCCTCGCGCCGGTGGCATTCAGGTCGGTTTCATTTGGATTGCCCACTGTCCAATTTAACTATGCCTCGGCCCGTGAGGCAACCTTTTCTATCGCTTAAATGTTCTATACAGGAGATTTGCATATTGCGAGAATGACGGGAAATGCGCAAGATTCCCGATTGTCAGGCCCGGTTTTCGGGACTAGTTTGAACTTATGAATACAAAACTTAAAATATCAGGCATCGTTTTATTGACGCTGGCGGCGACCGGCGTCGTGTTGGCGGGTGACGCAACGGCTTTTAATCTCGTGAAGGAGGGAGACAAATACATCGGCGAGCAAAGCAAGGACAAAGTCGTGCAAATCCGTTCCGAAAGATCCGCCGGCACGTTGACCCCGAATATATGGTATGTGGTCTATTATGATCCCGATGCGTCGTTAAAGGCCGTTGAGGTGAAATTCGGCGCAGGCCAAAAGATGGATGTCTCGCGGCCTTTCCGGCTTTTGGAACCCATCAGCGGCGCGGACAAAGTGCTGGATTCAGACAAATTAAAAGTGGATTCCGACAAGGCCCTAACCATAGCAACTTCCCAGCCGCTTTTGGAACATCTCACGTTGACTTCCACCCAATTCTGGCTGGAGCACGGCGACGAAGGCCCACAGTGGAAGATCAAGCTCTGGGCGGCCAAGCTCAATAATCCCAGTCATCAAACCGACGTGGGCAATGTTTTTATTTCGACCGCCGACGGCTCGGTGATTCGGACCGACCTGCATCCTGACCGCGTCAATTGAACTCCGCCGCGCCGCGCGTTCCGCCAAAAATATGATGGACTGGAAACGGCAATGCGCCGTGGTGATACCCTGCTTCAATGAAGCCGGGCGGATCGTTCCGGTCATCGAGGGGGTGCGCGAACATTTGCCGAACATCATTGTCGTGGACGACGGTTCTACCGACGGCACTACTCGAAGAGCAAAAGCCGCAGGTGCGGAAGTCATCGGCCAGAGTCGCAACGGAGGGAAAGGGTGCGCGTTAAGGACGGGTTGGGGACACGCGCGCCAATTGGGTTTCACCTGGGCGCTGACGATGGACGGAGACGGCCAGCACGCGCCGGATGACACCCCGATATTCTTTGCTTGCGCCGAAAAAACCAACGCCTCGCTGGTGGTGGGCGACCGCATGGGAAACGCCACCGCCATGCCTTGGTTGCGCCGCCAGGTGAACCGGTGGATGAGCCGGCGGCTCTCCGGTCGCACGGGCGTACGGCTGCCCGATTCCCAATGCGGCTTCCGTCTTGCGCATCTGGAGACGGTGGCGCGTTTGTCGCTGGTCGCGCGCCGGTTTGAGATCGAATCAGAAATACTCCTGGCTTTTCTCGCCGCCGGGGAATGCGTCGAATTCGTTCCCATCCAGGTCATCTATGGACCGGGCCCAAGCAAGATTTGCCCCGTGCTGGACACCTGGCGATGGATGCGCTGGTGGTCGGCGCAACTGCCCGCCGCCTCGTAAATCATGGGCGCCACCCAGCCTCCCGCCCGTCCGGCCCTGCGCGTTTTTCTGCGCAAAGCACTGATGATGGCCATTGTGACGGTGGTATTCGGCTGGTTTTACGGTTGGGCGTCTCCGTGGGCCTTTCCGAAAAATCGCACCGCGGATTTTAAGTACGGGGCCTTGCACGGCGCATTGATGCCGTTGTCGTTGCCCGCCCTGCTCATGGGCAAGGACGTGCCCATTTACGCGCCGAATAATTCCGGGCGTAATTATAAAATAGGGTATATCTGCGGAATCAATTTATGCGGTCTGCTTTTTTTCGGATTGGCCTTTCGCGGGCCTACATTAACCAAGTCCGGTAAATCTCAATAATGTCCAGCGCGCCGCCGGCCCAATAATGATTCGGCGGCAATGAGAACGTCCTTGTTTTGTGATCGTAGGAGAGCCTTGATGGTTGCTTCGGGTTGTTCGGATCGTAGGCTTTGAAGTGAAGGCCCTCGGCGTTTTTCGCAGCCGCGAATACCAGCATGCTGTGATTAATGGTGAGTGAGGGGAATTTAACAAGATGAATGATGGGGGGAACGTTTTGTTGGAGCGCAGCGTGCAAGGAGGCGGCGGTGCCGGCTTGGTGTGCGCGCGAAATCGGAAACACCATCCGCCAGTGGCTCCGCAATACATACGAGCGCCACGCCCCGCCGCATCCGGCTTTCAACAAGGGAGCGCGCGCCCCGCTGAATTCTCGCAACCTCGCATAGCCGGGGATGACGATTTGTTTTTCGGGCGAGCACGGCCGGCGCGGATTGCGCGCCACGATTTCGCGGATCAGGCGGCGGCAGGCCGGGTCATCCGGAGCCTTTTGGCCCGGGTCGAAGCGCGCGTGGTAAAGGAATTGCCGGGCCGCGCGGGTCAAAACAAAACAACGGTGCACGTAATTGGGTTTCGGGTCGCGCGGGCTGAAACTGGTTTTCCCCCTCGCCGTGTCAAAATGATATTCCCACAACGTCTCGTTCTCAAAGGCGAAGGTGTCCAGCTCGAACTCAAATTGGCGCGGTCCGGAGGTTTGACAATTTTTCGGCATAAGCAATTGGCTTGCGTAGCAAGTTAGGGTTGTATTAACCCCCTTGGCAATGCTTTACGAACTCTGGCACAAAATAGCGGACGCCCGGCGCAATGACCTCGCGTTGCGCGACGTGGCGACCGGCCGCCGTTGGACTTTCGCCCAACTGTTCGCCGGGGGCGAGGCGTGGCAGACCGGCCCCGCAGAAGTCATTTGTCCACAAGGCCATTCGCCGGAGTTTATTCTTTCACTGTTGTCCGCGTGGCGATCGGGGAAAATTGTCTGCCCGCTGGAAGCCGGGCAAACTCTCCCGGACTTCGCGCTTCCGCCCAAAGGTTGCGCGCATCTCAAATGGACCTCGGGCACGACGGACGCCGCCCGGTTGATCGCTTTCAGCGCCGAACAACTCGCCGCAGACGCCACCCAGATCGTTTCGGCGATGGGCTTGCGCGCGGAATGGCCGAACCTTGGAGTCATTTCGCTGGCCCATTCCTACGGATTTTCAAATTTGGTCTTGCCGCTTTTGTTGCATGGTATCCCGCTGATCCTCGCTCCGGGACCATTGCCTGAAACCATTCGGCGGGCCGCGGAGCAGGAACCAGCCATCACCATCCCCGCCGTGCCTGCGCTGTGGCGGGCCTGGCACGAAGCCGCCGGCATCCCAGCCCAGGTGCGTCTGGCCATTTCTGCCGGCGCTCCGCTGCCGTTGACTTTGGAGCAGTCGGTCTTTGCGGCGAGCGGAATCAAAATTCACAATTTTTACGGTGCCTCAGAATGCGGCGGCATCGCCTACGATGCCGGCGCCGCGCCGCGCACGGACGCCTCCTTGGCTGGTGCTCCCATGCCAGGCGTCAATTTGTCTTTGAATAATGAGGGCTGTCTGACGATTTGCAGCGAAACCGTCGGTCAAACCTATTGGCCCCAGGAATCCGCTTCGCTTCGCGCCGGCCAATTTCAATCGAGCGATCTGGCTGAACTTAAAAATGGGCTGGTCTTTCTGCGAGGCCGTTCGGGCGACCAGATCAATGTGGCCGGACGCAAAGTATCTCCTGAAACCATTGAGCGCGCGCTATTGTCGCATCCGCTTGTTCGCGAATGCCTGGTGTTCGGCGCACCCGGTGGCGATTCGGGGCGGACAGAAATGATTATCGCGCTGGTCGCATCCAGCGCGAGAGAAAGCGAGTTGAAGCAATTCCTTTTGGGAACACTGCCGTCATGGCAGGTGCCTCGGCGCTGGCGATTTGTCGAATCGCTCCCCACCGGCCCGCGCGGAAAAATTTCAAGGGCCGAGTGCCGCGCCCAATTCAGCGCATAATATTTTATGGGCCGCGTTTTCAATTCTTCATTTGCCTTCAGGCACTTGCCTATGCTCAGCCAGCCGACGGCAGCTCTGCCCCCATCCAGAAACATTCCGTCAGACGCAAAATGTAAAGCTACATTTTAATCGCCTGATGTTCTGTTCCCGGATGAATGCATTTTCGCGAGGTTCGTCTGGTTCGCGGTTAAAAATTCTGTGCGTTCTTGGCAGCAGATGCCTTGAAGAACTTTCCTTGCGTCGCGCGAAGTTGTGTTTACATTGCTCTGCATTGGCCGGTAAATTAAGGCCGTCTCATGCCACAAAAAACACGGATGTCAGTCAATTCAAGCAACGTGCTCTCCGTCATCATGGGCGGAGGGCAGGGCACCCGTCTGTTTCCCCTCACCCGTGATCGCAGCAAGCCCGCCGTGCCTCTCGCCGGGAAATATCGCCTGGTCGATATTCCCATTTCCAACTGCATCAATTCGGGATTGAAACGAATCTATCTGTTGACGCAATTCAATTCCGCTTCGTTGCATCGCCATATTTCGCAATCGTATAAATTTGACCACTTTTCCGGGGGGTTCGTCGAAATCCTGGCGGCGGAACAAACTTTTTCGGATATGTCCTGGTATCAGGGCACAGCCGATGCGGTGCGAAAGAATCTGCTGCACTTCCTCAATCACGATTTCGATTATCTTCTGATCCTGAGCGGCGATCAATTGTATCGGATGGATTTCAGGCAGATCATTGCCCAACACGCGGAAAGCGGGGCGGACATCACCATCGCCACGATTCCCGTATCTCGTGAAGCGGCACAGAGCCTGGGCCTCATGCAGATCAACGAATCGTTGCGCATCACGCGCTTTGTCGAGAAGCCCAAGGAGGCGGCGGTGCTCGACTCCATGCGCTTGGACCCGAAGTTGTTCGGGCAGTTGGGCATCGAGAATGGCCATGAGTATTTCCTGGCCTCGATGGGCATTTACCTTTTCAAGCGCGATGTCGTTTTGAAATTGCTTGATAATGCGCTGACGGATTTCGGCAAGCACATCATCCCGGCGGCGATTGGGACGCATTCGGTCCACGCCTTTGTTTTTCAAGGATATTGGGAGGACGTCGGCACGATCCGCTCCTATTTTGAGGCGAACCTCGATTTGGTGGCGGAATTGCCGCGTTTCAATTTCTTCGACATGAGCGCGCCGATTTTCACGCGGCCGCGCTTTTTGCCCGCTTCCAAGATCAACGGGGCGGAGATCAATCACGCCGTCATTTCCGACGGCTGCATCATCAACCGCTGCAAAGTCAACGACTCGATTATCGGGGTGCGGAGCACGATCAATGAGGCTTGCGAATTAAATCGCGTCATTCTTCTGGGTTGCGATTACTACGAATCGGACATTTCCATTCAGCAACATGAGACGCAGGGCATACCGCGCATCGGCATCGGCCGAAACACCCGCATTGACAATGCCATCATCGATAAAAATGCGCGCATTGGGGAAAACTGCCGGATTTCACCCGCGGACAAGCCGGAAAAAGTGGACCACGAGCAATACTACATTCGGGACGGGATAGTCATCATTCCCAAGAACGCCGTCATTACTCACGGCACGGTGATTTAAAAGCGCCATGAAAGCTGTTGCGTTGGTTTGCATGATTCTATCGGGAGGTTGTTTTTCGACCGCATTGGCGCAAGAAGTGCCGCAAGGGGCGGGAGCACAGCGTTTTTCGATGGTTGGGGAACGGGACACGCCCGAAGGAAAAAAGCCGGATTTTCTTATCACCGGGATCACTGCCACGAATGTGGGCGGTAAAAACGTGATCCAGCAGTTCGAAATGAAAAGCTTTCACAACGGCAATCCCAAACAAGTTCAAATTATCGCCCAAGCCCCGCAATGCGAGATCGACCAATCGTTCACCAGGGCATCGGACAAGGGGCCTGTGCATATTTTCACTCCCACGACCAATCAATCGACCAATCTATATGTGCAAGGGGTGGGTTTCCTTTTCACCCAATCCAATCACTTTCTGACTATTTCCAACCAGGTGGAAACGTGGGTGGTAAAATCGCTCCTGAAAACCTCGTTGCTAAGCGCCCCCCGAACCAATGCGGCGCCCGATGCCAGTCGGATTTATATTTCGGCCCTTCATGGCGAGTTCAATTTTGATTCGAATGTGGTCGATTACGGCGGCAGCGTGCACATGGTTGATCCGCAATTGGACATGACGTGTGATCTCCTGACCATCCGGTTTACCACCAACGGCACGGTGGAGAGCATCCTGGCCCGTCAAAATGTTGTCCTGACCACGACCAACAATGGCCGCGCCACTGGCGCCACCGGTTTTTATTATGTGACCAACGGCAACGAAATGATGGAATTGACGACAGACGCAAAATGGCGCAACGACGACCAGGCTGCCGACGCGCAAGATTTCATCTATGACCCCACACGCCATATTTTAACTGGCATTGGACACGTCAGAGCGCAATGGCCCAACGCGGGGCGGAATCCAACGGGCGGCGCCACCAACGGTCCCATCGTGACGGCGGCCACGAATGGTTTCCGCGAGCTTTATGCCGATTTCGCCACCCTGCGGTTTCCGCCCACCAACGGCCCGGTGGAAAGCATGCATGCTCGGGGCCACGTCATCATTATTAACGAAGCCGATCAAAGCAGAGCCATGGCGGATGAGGCTGACTATCAGCGGACGACCGACAGCGTTGAACTCACCGGGAATCCAGTCTGGTGGAACAACGACATGGAAGTCAAAGGGGAGATACTGACGGCGGAGTTGGGTGACAAAACTTATCACGCGCGGACGAACGCCCATTTCAAAATGCGGACCGGCAGCGGCGCCACCAACCACCCAGCCCCCGCTTCCGGCCACGCTACCAATCAATGGCTGTTTATTTCATCGGACGACATGGAATATCAGACCAACCAAGCCATTTTTTACAGAAACGTTGAAACGCGGCTGGTCGAGAATGACGTGTTGCGGGACAAATTGAATTGCACCCTTCTAACGATCAATCTGATTAGCAACAAGGTGGAAAGCGCGGTTGCGTTCGGCAATGTCCGTGGCGAAACGGCGCGCGACGTGTCCGGCGTGATAAAAACCATCGCTTGTCAGCAATTGAACGCCTATCTTTCCGTCACGACAGGCCTGGTAAAAACCATCGACGCCTACACCAATGTGATCATCGAAGAGAACGGGACAGCCTCCGGCGCGCCGCGCAATAAACTGGCGGCCGACACCGTCACGGCGCAATTTTCGGCGGTGACAAATCAAATCGAGAAAGCCGTCGCGGACCAGAATGTTGTTTTTGACCAGTTTAAAGGCGGGCGCACCCTTCACGCCACGTCCCGGCACGGCGTTTATACCGCGGCGACCGATCAAGTCAAACTCACCGGCACCCCGCTGGCGCACACTGAAAGCGACGCCATCACCGGCGCCGACTATATGGTTTGGCAGCCCAAGTCGAACCGGTTCCAAGCCTCCGGCCTTTATAAGATTGTCCCCATAAAACTGGCCGCCAGCCAAAAATGAGACATGGACCCGCTTGAAACAAATCCAGAACTAGCCCCGCCTCCGCCGCCTTCCGGGCACATGACGACTGCGGTCCAGGCGCCGGGGCCTGAGTCGGGCCATTTGCTATCCACGGATAACCTGGCCAAGACCTACCATCACCGGCGCGTGGTCAACGGCGTTTCCATTTATGTGAACCCGGGCGAAATTATTGGCTTGCTCGGGCCCAACGGCGCGGGCAAGACAACGACTTTCAATATCGTCGTGGGCATTGTCAAACCGGACGAGGGCGAAGTGCGGTTCCAGGACCGGAACGTCACCCGCCTCCCCATGCATGAACGCGCCCGACTCGGTATCGGTTACTTGACACAAGAACCGTCGGTCTTTCGCAAACTGACGGTCGAACAAAACATTCTGGCCATTCTGGAAACCTGCCGCATGAGCAGGAAGGAGCGCGCCTTGCGGCTCGAATCCCTGTTGAACGAATTGGACCTGACGCGCCTGGCCTCCAGCAAGGCCTACCAATTGAGCGGTGGGGAGAAACGCCGCCTGGAAATCACCCGCGCGCTCGTCACCAGCCCCACACTATTGCTCCTGGATGAACCGTTCAGCGGAATTGACCCGATCGCCGTTTATGAAGTGCAAAAAATTGTTCGGCGGCTCAAGGAGCGGGGGTTGGGCATATTGATAACCGACCATAATGTGCGCGAGACACTGAAGCTGGTCGACCGGGCCTATTTGATCCATCACGGCGACGTCATTTATCATGGCTTGGGCGAAGAAATGCCCAATGACCCAAAAGCCCGGGAGATTTACCTGGGGCCGGAGTTTAACCTCTAGTTCGGAATCACTGTTTTCTATTAATTCGATACCACCCCGTTTGCCGCGATTTTCTATTGTTCAACATGCATTAATCTCACGGAACAGCCAGGCGCGGGCATGGTTCCAGTAATTCTTGACGGTGCGCTCGGAGAGGCCCAAGGCCTGGGCAGTTTCGATGTTGGTCATGCCCACGAAATAACGCAGCTTGACCACCTCAGCCTGGACGGCGTGGATGGCGGCAAGTTTGTCGAGGGCTTCGTGGACGGCAAGAAGTTCGTCGTCGTTTTGCGGACTCGATAATTCGACGGCGTCCCATGCCATCTTTTCCAAGCCGCCTCCGTGCCGTTGGGCGCATTTGCGGCGGGCCTTGTCAATAAGGATGCGGCGCATGGCCTCGGCCGCGGCGGCGAAGAAATGAGCGCGATTGGCAAATTGAGGATTGCCGTTTCCAACCAGACGCATCCAAGCCTCATGCACCAGCGCAGTGGCCTGCAAGGTCTGGTTGGGCAATTCACGCGCCATTTTCGACGCCGCCAGCTTGCGCAACTCCTCATAGACCAACGGAAGCAGTTTATCGGCGGCCTTGGGGTCGCCGTGTTCGATGGACTCAAGAATGCGGGTTACGTCGCTCAACAACGAAAACCGTTATCAGATTCTCCGGCCTTGCGCCAGAGGATTGCGCCACAACCCAACAATTCAGGCCGGTTTTTTTATTGCTGGAGCCGGAAGAACATTTGGGTGCCGGTGATGGGATTGGTCACGACGTTCTGTCCGCCAATAACGACCGGTGCTGGAGAATTGGTTTGCCAAACTGTCGGCGAAACAAGATTGGTTGCAAACCCCAAAGTAAAACCAATGGCATTCGTCGGCCACGTCAATATGACGTTGGTTCCGGAAGGAGTGATGGTCAACTGCGGCAGATCGACCCAATCATAGGCACGCACATAGTCCACTTGCATCTCGCCTGGGAAAACAGTGTTGGCGTTGGGGTTGCCGACGAAGTTGCCACCCACAGCCAGGTTCATGATAATGTAGAATGGCTGATCGAAGGGTGCTGGATATGTTCCGCCTGAACTCCACCAGTAAGTTTGCGTCTCGTAGAGCTGATTGTCCACATACCAACTGATCGCGTTGCTGGTCCATTCGAGCGCATAGAAATGGAAGTTGGTGACCGAATCTCCCGCCGGGAAGGTATAAGCCGGCCCGTAGGATTGGTCCTGATTCGGCCATTGGCCGCCATAATGGATGGTGCCTAGCACGCTCGCAGGGTTGCTGCCATCGTTTTCCATTACATCAATTTCGCCTGAGGCCGCCCACCCGCCATAGACCGAATCCACGGGCAACATCCAGAGGGCCGGCCAGTAACCCTGGCCTTGGGGCAATGCAGCCCTGATTTCAAAACGGCCATACGTCTGGCTGAACAAACCCAGGGTTTTCAGTTTAGCGGAGGTGTAACTGGAACCATTATAGGATTCGCGTTGTGCCACGATGTGAAGCACACCATTGCTTACATAAGCATTCTGTGCACGGCTGGTGTAGTATTCCAGTTCATTATTGCCCCAACCGGGATACGGAGGGCCGGTGCCGATGTCGAAAGTCCAGTTGTTTGCATTGATCGAACTGCCGCTGAACTCGTCGCTCCAAACCAAGAGCCAGCAGGCCTTCGCAGGTTGAACGACAAACAAGGCGAGGGCGAATGCCGCCAAATATCGGGAATATTTCAGGTTAATCATAATGGTGCCTTTTCTGTTAAAGTTCATATTTGGTACATGAGCCGATGGGCTCACCACTAACCAATGCGAAAATCCGAGGCCAAAAGGGGCACTTTATTTTGAAGAAACTGCAGAGTCACGCATGAGCCTGAAAACACACGGATACGATTGAAAAAAGCCGTGGCACTTGACCGCTGACACCGCGGCCAAAAGCGTCAGGGGTTTCCTGGTGCCCGGTAAGGTTTGTGCGCCTGATAAAGCTTCAATCGCGAGTCGTAATCCTTTTTTTCCTGTTCGCTTTTTGCCAGGTCGATGGCCTCCTGCTGCGCGGCTACTGCCATGTCAAATTGTTGCGCTTCGGCGTGAGCGGCGGCCAAAGTGTTGAGAAAACCGGCGTCTTTGCGGTTAGTCGCCGCAACGGCTTTTTCCGCAAAACGGACTGCATTTGTTCCGTCTCGCGTCTCCGCTGTAGTGCTGGTCGCCAACCTCCAGGCAAGGTCATTCAGAAGGTCAACCTCAGATGATTTGCCGGCTGCAAGATACATCTTCATGGCCTCGGTGTAATTCTTCTCCACTCCCCAACCATTTTGATACATATGACCCAGATCCGCTTGCCCCCAGGGATTGCCTTGTTTCGCAGAGTCCCGATACAATTCAACAGCCTTGGCGTAAGCCTTCTCCACTCCCCCGCCAATTTCATACATCCAGCCCAAATGCATTTGCCCCCACGGATTGCCCTGTTCGGCAGCCTTGCGATACCATTTAATCGCCTCAGCGCAATCCTTCTCCACACCCAAGCCCATTTCGTACATCCAGCCCAGATGCACTTGCCCCATGACATTGCCCTGTTCGGCGGCCTTGCGGTACCATTTAACAGCCTCGGCGTAATCCTGGACCACTCCCAACCCATTTTGATACCGCCAGCCCAGATCGTCTTGCATGGCAAGTGCGGTGGCGTTGGTGCCATTGGCGGCCTCCATACTAAGACTCTTGAGTTCGTCCAGCTTACCTTCCTGTTCGAGCACGCCCACCAAACTGACCAGGGAATTGGCCGCCCTGGCGCTGCCTTCGCCGAATATCTTATTTCGTATTCTCAGCGTTTCACGATAGACGTCTTCCGCCTCGGCCAGTTTCTTCTCATTCACTAACACGCTACCTAAAGAAAAGAGGGTCGAGGACACCTCATCGTTCTCGTCGCCAAGAAGAGTGCGTTGCATGATCAGCGCCTGACGCCGGGCAGACTCCGATTCAGCCAGTTTGCCGTCCTTCCTTAGAACCAAGGCGAGGCGGTTGAGGGATTGCGCCAAGTCTGGGTGTTGGCTCCCCAAGAGTTTTCGTTGCGCCGCCACAAGCTCGTTGAGCGAGGCTTCTTCCGCGCTGAGCTTGCCTTGCGAGTCCAGCTCGCTGGCATGAATTTTTAGGGACTGGATGATCACCAGCGGGCTGTCTAAACCCAGAAGTTTCGTGCGTATTGCGAGCCCCTCGCGAGTCAACGTCCCGCTTTCCGCTGCTTTGCCTTGTCGCAACAGGACTGCGGCCAAATCATCCAGCACGTCCGCCACTTCGAGATTGTCATGGCCGAGCAGGGCTTTTTTGGTGGCGAGGGATTCACGTAGCACCGTGGCCGCCTCATCCAGGTGGTTTTCGGTGTTAAGTATGGCGGCAAAATCTTGCAGCGATCCAGCCAATTCCAAATTGGCGCTGCCGAACAATTCCCTCTGCATGGCCACGCCTGCTCGGGCCATTTTGTCGGCCTCATTCAAGCGGCCCCGCCTCCACAGAACATGGCTGAGGCGTCTCATGGACTGCGCGACTTGCGAGTCTTTATTGCCAAACACATTTGTGCGAATGGACAGTGCGGCCCGGTGCATGGCCTCCGCGTTTGCAAGGTCGCCCAGTTGCCAATAGACTTCTCCCAAGGTATATCGCAACTCGGCTTCCACCTCGGGTTGTTTGGCAAGATCGATCCCTACCCGAGTGGCCGTGTTGTCCAGAACCTTTTTCAGCAGCGCCGTATCAAGACCCTGCGCAACCGAAGGACCAACACCATTGAGCATGTCTTCCAGAAATTGAGCCACCTGTCGGCTCTTGGCCGCCTCAGTCTGAGCCGTTTGTTTTTCAGCTTCGGATTGCAGGCGCAATCGGTTTTGCTCGCGTTCAGCCCGGCTCTTCTCAACGAATTGCCATGTCGCAATGGCCAGGCCGAGGACAAGCGCGCCGGCCACTGCGCCCACGGAGGCAAAGGCCAGCTTGTTCCGGCGAACCAGTTTCTGGAATTTGTAAATGTTGGTCGGCGGACTGGCCAGCACCGGTTCGTCCGCAAGATAGCGTTCAACGTCACGCGCAAACCCGATGGCCGTCTCGTATCGGCGTGTGCGATCCTTTTCCAACGCTTTCATCACAATCCAGTCCAGATCCCCCCGCAGCAAATGGATCAGCTTCGGTGGTTCGGCTTTGCGGTGTTTGGCTATCGCTGTCAGATCAGCACCCAGCATCGTGCTCAAACAGGTCGAGGGACGCGCCGGCTCTTGCTCCCGAATCGTGCGGCGGATTTCATCCAAGCCCGCTTGCAGCAACTTCTTGGCGTCAAAAGGTGTCTGGCCGGTCAGCAATTCGTAAAGTAAAACGCCCAGACTGTAGATGTCGCTGCGCGTGTCGATATCGAGTGCGCTCATCTCCGCCTGCTCCGGACTCATGTAAGCGGGCGTGCCGATGAATTGCTCGAAGGCGGTGAAGAGGGTTTGATCGGTCAATTTGCCGTGCGTGGCCTTGGCGATGCCAAAGTCAATCACCTTGGGAATGGGCACGCCGTCGCTCATGGTGACCAAGATGTTGGAAGGTTTGATGTCACGATGAATGATGCCCTTTTGGTGCGCGTGTTGGATGGCATGGCAAATCTGAATAAAAAGATCGAGCCGTTCATGGGCGGAGAGATTGTTCTGGTCGCAGTAATCCGTGATTTTGATGCCGCGCACCAGTTCCATGACGAAATAAGAACGGCCCTTGTCCGTCGCGCCGGCGTCCAAGACCTTGGCGATGTTGGGATGGTCCATCATCGCCAGCGCCTGCCGCTCTGCTTCAAACCGGACGATGACCTCTTTGGTATCCATGCCCAGCTTGATGACCTTGAGCGCGACGCGGCGGCGCACCGGTTCTTCCTGTTCGGCCATGTAAACGATCCCGCAGCCGCCTTCGCCGATTTGTTGCAGTAATTTGTAGCGGCCAATCCGGTCGCCGGGTTTCTCGGTGGAAATGCTCGCGAGGCGGAAGGTTCCGCCCGGTCCTGGCGGAACTGCCGCCTGGCTTTCAAGGAAGCCACTGGCTTTTTCGCTGGCCTGAAGGAGTTCTTCAACGTGCTGACGCAACCCGGCGTCCCCGGCGCAGACCTGATCGAGGTAAACGACGCGCTCCGCGGACGGCAATTCCAGCACCGCGTTGAAAACTTCAATTTCGCGTTCAGACTGCTGAGGCATAGACAAATCCGATCATTCACTCATCAACGCGAAAAAACAGTCCAAAAGAGGCAAAACCAATTTTTCTTTTTCTGATGAACTGGAATGGTCCAAGCGCTGTTACGACGGCCGTAATTCTCCGTAATCTTGGCCGTTGGCCAGCGCGGGTGAAAAAACTAGATGTAGTCGCTCAAATGCATTCCCATGTTCCGCCTGCTGCTGCGTGATCTTTCCTAAGCCAGTTTAAACCGCCAAAACAACACACTCGTCGCTTTCCAGATGCAAGCATGTCGCAGGCTTTCTCGATCCGGCCCCTGCGCGTTTCCGGTTGCTTGGCTGAGCTGATCCAGAGAATCCAGTCCCGGCGCGCCATTGGTGTGATTTCCGCCCACAATGCCTGCGCCAGCGGGGTGGCGGCTAGGGCTTTGCGTAGATCCATTGGCATCCTGAGCTCCGGTTCTTCTCCGGCCCGCGTAATCTCCACCGTTACCGTGTCTCCAGCGTCTGCGCCAGCAGCATCTTGCATGGCTTTGTTAACCCTGAGCCAGTGACTTCCTTTGGCGTTTGGTTCAAGAGCGGCTCGAAAAGGGAAGCCATTGATAGTTCCCTCAACCATCGTCATGCCTCGTGATGGAAGCTTCGCGCTGGCGTTCCTGGGCAGAGTTAGAAGGATCCACGATCCAATCTTTTCCGTTGCCTCAGGCCGATACAACCTGGCGCTGAAGCGAATCGTTGACTTGGTTTCTTGTAACTTGGCCGGTTTCATCTGGGATTTCCCATTCGGTTTCTGGCCCGCGACCGGCGCGGGTGTTTTTCGTTGGTTTGACATGGATGAAAGCCTATGTTTATGCGGCTTTATAGTATGTCAATAAAATTGCCGTGTGAAGCTTATATGGGAAATCCGGGTTAATACGCGTTTTTGCGATGGAACAAGGTTTGCAGCATGATGCGGAAGTCCAGCCAGATGCTCCAGTTTTCCAGATACCAAATATCGTGGCGGATGCGTTCTTCCAGATCAGTGTTGCCGCG
>Ga0182024_10001965_pt1 | contig 51874 bp, 46 predicted proteins | sample P32metaG_FD_120480 | JGI IMG/M metagenome (GOLD analysis project Ga0182024, IMG submission 120480) | Permafrost microbial communities from Stordalen Mire, Sweden - P3-2 metaG (Illumina Assembly) | ecosystem: Environmental > Terrestrial > Soil > Wetlands > Permafrost | place: Sweden: Stordalen... | reverse complement strand
GTGATCGCGATCATCGGTGTCGGACCGCTGATGGAGGCCATCCGGGCCTGAGTGCCGCTATCACTTTGGCGACCGCTGACGCACCCTGGCTGCCGCAGGCGCGACCCACGGTCCGCCGCAAACGCGTTTTTCCACCGCCTCGGTCGGTATCCGTCGTTTCAAGCTGAGACACTACGAGGCTTCCCGTCTTCCCCGTTCGGTGCGATGGTCAACCCCGTGGTCCCTCTCTCGGTTCTCGATCTTTCCCCGATCGTCGAAGGCGGCGACGCCGGTCAGTCGCTGCGCAATTCGCTCGACCTCGCGCGCCATGTCGAGGCGCTCGGCTACCAGCGCTATTGGATGGCCGAGCATCACAACCTGCCGGGAATTGCGAGCGCGGCGACCGCGGTGGCGCTCGCCCATATCGCCGGCGGCACGGCCAGCATCCGGGTCGGCGCCGGCGGCATCATGCTGCCGAACCACGCGCCCCTACTGATCGCGGAACAGTTCGGGACCCTTGCTGCGCTGCATCCCGGGCGGGTCGAGCTGGGCCTCGGTCGGGCGCCCGGGTCGGACCAGGTCACCGCCCGGGCGATGCGCCGAACCCTCCTCGGCGGCGACGAGTTTCCCCAGGATGTCGTCGAGCTGATGGGTTATTTCCAGCCGGCTGAACCAGATCAAGCAATCGTGGCGATTCCCGGCGCCGGCCTCAAGGTGCCGATCTGGATCCTAGGGTCGAGCACCTATGGCGCGCAGCTTGCGGCGATCCTCGGCCTGCCGTTCGCCTTCGCGTCCCATTTCGCGCCGGCAATGATGATGCAGGCGATGGCGATCTACCGGGAACGGTTCCGTCCGTCGGCGCAACTCGCGGCACCCAACATCATGCTCGGGGTCACGGTCGTCGCGGCGGAATCCGACGAGGAAGCGCGGTTCCTGTTCTCTTCGCTCCAGCAATCGACGTTGAACAACCGGACCGGACGACGGGGGAGGGTCCCGCCGCCGGTTGCCGATTTCGACGCGCGGCTCGACCCCTATGCTCGCGCGATCCTCGCCGACAGCCAGGCCTGCGCGATCGTCGGCGCGCCGGACACGATCAGGCGCGGCCTGGATGATTTCATCCGCCAGACCGGCGCCGACGAGTTGATGGTGACGGCGAATATCTTCGACCACGCCAAACGGAAGCGGTCGTTCGAGATCGTGGCGCAAGTCCATGGCGCGATGACGGGAGCCGCGGCGGGTCGAACACATTAAGATTGCCGGGGGATCGCGGCACCGCGTCAGGTGCTCCCGCGGACCAACAAATCGATCTCGACCAGGGCGCCGCGCGCCAGGCCGGTGACGCCGATACAGGTCCGTGCCGGCAACCGATCCGGCGCGAAATAGGATTGGTAAATCCTGTTCATCGGCGCGTAGTCGCGCTCGAAATGGGTGAGGTAGACCCGCGCGAATACGACCTGATCGAGCGCACTCCCCGCCCCGGCCAGCACGAGTTTCAGGTTTTCAATAACGCGGCGCGTCTGCGCCTCGATCCCCTCGGGCAATGGCGCGCTGTCGTCGCCGGGGTCGGTCGGCATCTGGCCGGTGACGAAAATCCAGCCATCGGCCGCGACGGCATGACTGGTCGGCGCCACCGGCGTCGGTGCGCCGGGGATCATCAGAAACTCGATCATGGCCGGGTGCTCCCGTCGGGTCCGGACATGGTAACGCTCTGGCCTGGCTTTTGCACGCTCCAGGCAAATAATCCACCCTGGAACCGGAGGTGCCGAGAGATGACTTCCCAGGCGGAAAACGAGCTGTTGACTCATGTCGGACCCGGTACGCCGATGGGCGCGTTGATGCGCCAGTACTGGCTGCCGGCCTGTCTGTCCTCCGAGCTGGTGGCCGACGGAGATCCGCTGCGCCTGATGCTGTTGGGCGAGCGATTGATCGCCTTCCGCGACAGTTCGGGGCGGATCGGCGTTCTCGATCACCGCTGTCCGCACCGCTGCGCCTCCTTGTTCTTTGGCCGCAATGAAGAGGGCGGCCTCAGATGCATCTATCACGGCTGGAAGTTCGACATTGCGGGCAATTGCCTCGACATGCCGAATTTGCCGGCAGACCAGGACTTCCGCGCCAAAGTCAAGGCCAAGGCCTATGCGGTGGCGGAGCGCGGTGGCCTCGTTTACGTCTATATGGGCGAGCGCGAGGTCGCGCCGCCGCTGCCCGCGCTCGAGGCGATCCTCTGTCCGCCCGGGGAGACAAGTCTTTCTGCCCGGCAGCGCGAATGCAACTGGCTGCAGGCCCTGGAAGGCGACATCGACACCTCGCATTTCAGCTTCCTGCATACCGGCAAGATCGATGTCGCAGACATCGATCCCGATCACATGGAGCGCTTCCAGCTGACCGACCGGGCGCCGCGCTACCACGTCCAGAGGACCGACTGGGGGACGATGTACGCGGCGTACCGGCCAGCGCAACCGGGCCACCTCTATTATCGCTTTGCCCACTTCGCGATGCCGTTCTGGACGCTGTTCCCGAACGGCCCCTTGAGCGACAACGTGCTGGCCCAGGCCTGGGTCCCGATGGACGACACCCACACCATGTCGTTCCAGTTCAGCTGGACGCGCAAAATCCCGGTTCTGGGTTTCACCAAAACGGGCGAGCCGCTCCCGCTGCTCGACCGCGTCACCCCGGCGCTGCCCAATACCACCGACTGGTTCGGCCGCTGGCGGCCGGCCGCCAACCAGACCAACGATTACCTGATCGATCGCGAGGCTCAGCGGCGGGTCAGCTTCACCGGAATCAACGGGGTCTTCCCGCAGGATTCGGCGGTGACCGAGAGCATGGGCGAGATTTCCGATCGGACGCTGGAGAACCTCGCGCCGAGCGACCGCATGATCGTCATGACGCGGCGGCGGCTCCAGGAGGCGGTGCGAGCGCTGAGGGACAAGGGCACCCTCCCGCCCCTCGTCGACGATCCGGGCACCAGCGCCGGCGCGCGCTCCGGCGATTTGATCGCGCCGGAGGGCCAGCCCTGGCTGGAGGCTTACGATCAGGCGCTCGGCCAGGCCCTGCACCCCGCAATGCTGCGCGCCGCGGAGTAGCTGGTCCAAGCTGCCGCGGGCGGGTTGGCACGGTTCGTGCGCGGTGATCGGCATCTTCTCGTCGTCGGACCTCTATGCGGAGGGTGGTCGAGATGCAGCAGATCGCCGTCAGCGAGTTATCTGCCGAAGGGTTTGCCCGGTTCGGCATGGTAGGCCTGCCGTTGGCCGATGGCTCCCCCGGGGCGGCCCCCGGGGCAGGCGATGTCGCGCTCGACCTGTCGCAGGGACGGCCGCGTTTTTATCTGATGCGCCTGGCTGATCGCGGCACCGAGTTCGACGTGATGGCGCGACACGACCGGGTGACGCAATGCCTCGGCACGATCGATGGGCCGCCCTGGCTGATCGCGGTTGCCCAGGCCACCGTGACGGAGCCGGGGATCGCCGACATCAGCGCATTTCGCATTCCGGCCGCCTGCTTTATCACCTTGGCGCAAGGCACCTGGCACGCCGGCCCCTATTTCACCGAGGTGTGGCGCAATTTCTATAATCTCGAGCTGGCCGACACCAACACCGCGGACTACCGGGTCTGCCGTCTGGCCGCGCCGATGGGGTTCGCGCCGTGATCGGAACCGTCGAGATCGCCGGCGGCGGGATCGCCGGGCTCACCACCGGCCTCGCGTTCGCGCGCAAGGGCTGGCGGGTCCGGGTGCACGAACAGGACAGCGAGCTGCGCATCCTCGGAGCCGGGATTTATCTCTGGGAAAACGGCTTGCGGGTGCTGGACGCGCTCGGGGTCATTGACCCGGTGATTGGCGGAACCATCCCCGCCTCGCGGCATGAAAAGCGCAATCACGACGGCAGCGTATTCTCGCAGAGCCGCCTCACCGACGATTTTCGTCTCTATGTGCCGCTGCGTGAAAACCTGCTGACCGCGCTCTACGATGGGTTGCTCGACGCCGGCGGCGAGGTCGCCTTCAACTCGCGCGCCGTCGGTGCCGCTCCTTGCGGGCGCCTTGAATTCGCCGATGGCTGCTCGGTCGCGGCCGATCTTGTCATCGGCGCGGACGGGATCAATTCGCCGATCCGCGACAGCCTCGATCTATTGCGCTGGCGCCATGCCGTCGGCCAGTTCGGCTATCGGGCGATGATCCGGCGCGAGGCCGGCGACTGGTCGAACGAAATCCCCGAAGCTCATTGCGAGAACTGGAACGGCTCTCGGCGCCTGCTTTACGCCCCGTGCACGCCGGATTACGCCTATGTGCAGCTGACCTCGCTCAGGGGCGATGCGTCCGGCAACGCAGTGCCGATCGATCGCGATTTCTGGCGCGAGCTGTTCCCGGGGCTGGGTTGGGTGATCGACCGGATTCCCGACGACGGCCGCGGCGATTGGTTCGAACTGTTGCGGCTGAAAGACTGGTCGAAGGGCCGCGTCGCGCTGGTTGGCGACGCCGCCAGCGGCCAGCCGCCGTTTCTCGGACAGGGCGGCGGCTGCGCGATGATGTCGGGATTTTCGCTGGCCGAGGCGATCGACCGCGAGGGCGAGGTTAATGCCGGGATCGCCACCTGGAAGCGCAGCGAGCGGCGCCTGATCGAGTGGGTGCAGCGCGTCGCCTATTGGTACGGGCAGCTCGCCCGCCTGCCGCCGGGCGCGAGGAATGCCGCGTTCAAGGCCATCGAATCGGTTGAACCACTGAAGCGGGTGACGCTGTTTGCCGGTGCCCGCCACGACCCGACGGCGGAGGATTACTGGCGCATCGATCCCGACCCGAGCTTCCCGTTCGTCTTCCCGCTGGTGCATTGAGCCGCCAACCCCCTGGGGCGTCGCGGGTGCCGTCGGCGCTACTCCGCCGACGCCGGCAGCGCGTCGGTGGGCGAGCTGCCCAATGCCATGATCCGCGAACGCCCTCCCACGACGAGCGCGGTCAGCGTGTAGCCGATGCCGGTAAAGAGGATCGTCACCACGGTCGGAATCCAGGTCGCCGGTACGACAAACATGTAGAAGAGGAAGCCGAAGACGGTCCACACCACGGCGACCAGGTTGAACCCGCCCCAATAGCGATAGCGGCCGTTGAGCGTAAAGAGGGCGGGGACGTCGATCTGCGTTCTCTTCAGGATCAGATAGTCGAAGACCAGCACCCCGGCGATCGGCGAGAAGAAATTGCCGAGCATCGTCGCGTAGGTCAGGTAGCTGTTCATCACGTCTGGGATTGCCGACAGCGCAATCCCGACGACGCTGGCGATCAGCGTTGTCCAGAATCGGCCCAGCCGCTCGAAGATGTTCGAGATCGAGAGCCCGCCGGTATAGAGGTTGAGGACGTTGATCGTCCAATTGTCGAGCGCGATGAAAACGAGGATCAGCGCCAGCGTCACCCAGCTCGTGCTGATGCCGGCGACGAGGACGAACGGGTTGGCGGTTTTGCCGAGCGTCGCGGCCGCGCCATAGGCGCCGAGCGCGCCGGAGACCAGCGTGCCAATCGCGACCGCCGAAAGGGTGCCGACCCACATATCGACGCGGGTGCGCGAATAGCGACAGAAATCGGCAGCGTCCGTGATCATCGTCAGCCACCCCGCGGCCGAGGCATTGAGCCAGGCGACGAAGATCACCCAGTTCCACCCGCTCTTGCCGGGAAAGGACAAGACCGCGCTCGGCGCGAAATTGGGGTCGGCCTGGTTCGCGAGCAGCACGAACAGGTAGACGAAGATCGCAATTTTCAGCGGCAATGCGATGCGCGACAGCATTTTCAGCGACTCGTAGCCGACGACGGCGACAATGGCCTGGAGGATGCCGAACGCCAAAATTGAGGATGATGCTGAACAAATCGTACCACTTGACCGTCTTGCGCTCGTCCGGGATCCTTTCGATGCCGAATTGCTCGACACCCTTTGGCTGGCGATAGCGGTGTTGCAGCTCGCTCTCGATCGCGGTGCCGAACGTCGTATCGGTCATCAACCCTCTCCTGCTCCGATGGGGGAACGCAACAACCGGACGATTACTGGTTGGAGGCCACTTTATTGTTCTGACTAAATAATAATCAGCCCGCTTAACAAAGCAGCATTCAACGAGTATTATTTGGTCAAACAGGCTCGTCCGCGGTTAACGATGGATCAAGCCAAGCGAGAACCGTGCCAGAGCAGCCTGCTCGCCGGGGAGGTCGGCTGCGCCCCCCAGCCGGGGGGTAAGCTGGGCGGATTGGGATGCGTTGCCCGGCCGCCCATGGCCTCCGGTTTGCACGGCACCAGAGCGAGCGAAGGGAGATCCGATGCGAGCCGATCGCCCCAACGAAATGATGAAGCTGGGGGCCTTTTTTCACCCGACCGGCAACCATGTCGCGGCCTGGCTGCATCCCGAGCCGCAGATCGACGCCGGCACCAACTTCAAGCATTACGCGCGGCTGGCGCAGACCGCCGAGCGCGGCAGATTCGACCTGATGTTCCTCGCCGACGCGCTTGCCGTGCGCGACGGCAAATTGGCGGCGCTGAGCCGCTGGCCGCAATACATGGCCTATCTCGATCCGGTCACGCTTCTATCGGCGATCGCGGCGTTGACCGAGCATATCGGCCTCGTGGCGACCGCGACGACGAGCTACAACGAGCCCTATAACATCGCCCGCAAATTCGCCTCGCTCGACCATATCAGCGGCGGCCGCGCCGGCTGGAACGTCGTCACCTCGTCGAACCTGTCGGAGGCGTACAATTTCGGCCGCGAGGCGCATTTCGAGCATGCCGAGCGGTACGACCGGGCGATCGAGTTCGCCGATATCGTGCGCGGGCTGTGGGACAGCTGGGACGACGACGCCTTCATCCGCGACCGCGCCTCCGGCCGCTATTTCGACCCGGCGAAGCTGCATGTGCTGAACCACAAGGGAAAACATTTCTCGGTGAAGGGGCCGCTCAATGTCGCCCGGCCGCCGCAGGGTCATCCGGTGATCTTCCAGGCCGGCTCGTCGGAGGTCGGCCACGAGCTGGCGGCGCGGACCGCGGAGGGCGTCTTCACCCCGCAGCACAGCATGGTGGGCGCGCAGGAATTCTATCGCGACGTGAAAGGGCGCATGTCCAAATACGGGCGACCGCCCGAGGCGCTGAAGATCATGCCGGGCCTCAACGCGATCGTCGGCCGGACCACTGCAATAAGAGCGACGTGCCGCGAACGAACCAGATGCAGCACCGGGCGGGCCCGCGCAGCGCCCTGTGGCGCGACAGCCGCATCAGCGCGAGCCCGAGCCCGAGCACCAGACCGAACGCCATCGCCAAGACCGAGATCTCGATCGCCAGCAACGCGCCCCGCAAGAGGAAGGACGACACCACATAAGAGAGGAAATCCATCGGCATGGCGGCGCTCGAGTGAGCGGCGCGTTACTTGGTCCACATCTCTACAGGGCGCTGCAACGTTGGATCGACGTTGTATTTGACCATCAGCGTTTTCATGGTGCCTTCGGCCTTGATGATCTGGAGCGCATCGAACACCGCCTGGCGCAGTTCGGGCATGCTCTTCGAAATTCCCGGGCCGACCTTGTAGTCCGTCAGCATCATGTAGCCCCGTTCGAGTTCGTTCGGGAGCTGCGCGATCGTGTAATCCATGCTGCCCAAATCGCCCATCAGGAGATCGGCGCGGTCGTTCTGCACCATGCGGATGCCGCTCGGCCGGTCGGCATAGGTGACGAGTTCCACGGCCGGCTTGCCGGCGACGCATTTGTCGCTGACGCCGCGGAACATCGCCTCTTCGACCGTGCCGAGGCCAGCCGCGGCGCGCACGCCGCACACGTCGTCGAGCGAATGGATGTTTTTCGGGTTGCCCTTCTTCACCATGCCGCCGGTCGCGGCGAGCAGATAGGTCACGAAATCGACCTGCTCGGCGCGCGCCGGGGTGTAGTAGAGGTTGCTCCACATCAGATCGGACTGGCCGGCGATGACCGAGGGCAAGAGCCCCGACCAGCGTGGGATATTTGCCGGCGAGTGCCCCCGGCTCGCATTTGCCTTCGGCGGCGGAAGCCTGGCCGGCCACCAGCACGGCGAGTGCCAGTGCACTGGCAAAAATCGAAACGCGCATCCCAGCCCTCCTGTCGGTCAACATCGCGGTCCGACGGGGTGGCCGTCGCAAGGGAACTGCCGCTGGACCAGACGCGGCGAGTGGGTATGCTGCGCGCTGCCGAATGCGGAAAGCGGAGGGTGCCCGATGCCCGTTAGCGAGACGATTGCCGCGGCGCCGCCGACGCTGTCGCGGCTGATCGAGGGGCCCTCGGCCTGGATCGGCGCCGATATGAGGAAGCGCGAGGCAGAGTGGAGCTATCGCCTGTCGCCGGCGGAGATCGCCGAGGTCGAGGCGGCACTGCGCGCGGTGCGGGAGCGCGGCCTCGATATCGCCGACATCCGCCGCGAGGATTTTCCGCTGCCGGTTCTCGGGCCGGTGCTCGACCGGCTGCGCAGCGAGGTGCTCGACGGGCGCGGCTTTGTGCTCGTACGCGGAATGCCGGTCGCCGAGCGGCCGATTGAGGAAAGCGCGACCGCCTATTGGGGCGTCGGCAGCTATTTCGGAAGCGCCCGATCGCAAAACGCGAAGGGGCACCTGCTCGGCCATGTCTACGACCTCGGCGCCGGCCTCAGCGAGACCGATCCCAATTTGCGCAGTTATGCGACCGCGGAGCGCCAGCGGTTCCACATCGATCGCTGCGACATCGTCGCGCTGCTGTGTCTGCGGCGCGCCAAATCGGGCGGGCTCTCGGCGATCGTCAGCTCGATGACGTTGCACAATGTGATGGCGGCGCGGCGGCCGGATCTCCTGGCGCGCCTCTTCCAACCCTTTCCTGTCGATCGCCGCGGCGAGGTGCCGGAAGGCAAGGCGCCGTTCTACGAGGCGCCGGTGTTCAACGAGCATGCCGGCACCCTCTCGGTGCTGTATTCCCGGCTCCACATTAATTCGGCACAGCGCTTTCCACAGGCGCGGCGGCTCGCGCCCGAAGATATCGAGGCGCTCGAGATGTTCGGCGATCTCGCGAACGACCCCGAATTGCGGCTCGACATGGCGTTCGAGCCGGGCGACATTCAGTTTCTCCACAACCATACGATTCTGCACGCCCGCTCGGCCTACGAGGATTGGCCCGAAATCGAGCGCAAGCGGCATCTGTTGCGCCTGTGGCTTGCGCCGCCGGGCGCGCGCCCGCTACCGCCGGTCTTTGGCGAATGCTATGGCAGCCTGACGATCGGCGACCGCGGCGGCATCATCTGCAAGGAAACCCGTCTGCACGCCCCGCTCGTGCCGGGCTGAGTGGTCTGCCGCGACGGCGGCACGAGCTTTGCGTCGGCACAGCGAGACAGGCTGAGCGGGCCGCGTTCCGGCGGAGAAATCCCTTGATGCATCTGGCGTGGTTCATCGGCAGGGGCTGCTCGGTCCATGGCTGGAACCAGCCCTGGTCGAGCCTCGTCGGGGCGGAATGGATGAGCCCGGACATCGACCTCGACCTCGTCCGGGCCCTCGACCGGGCATGCCGGCATCCCGACCCTGCCGGCCTTGCGCCAGGCCGTCGAGGCGTTGCAGGAACTGGGCATGCACCGCAAGGTCCAGCTCATTATTTCCGGCGGCATCCGCAGCGGCGCCGATGTCGCCAAGGCGATGGCGATGGGCGCCGACGCGGTCTCGATCGGCACCGCCGCCTTGATCGCGCTCGATTGCAACCGTCCGGTCCATGTCGAGGATTACCGCGCGCTCGGTACCGAGCCGGGAGCCTGCCACCATTGCCACACCGGGAAATGCCCGGTCGGCATCACCACCCAGGACCCGGTGCTCGAAGCCCGCCTCGATGTCGCCGAGGGCGCGCGGCGGCTGCGCAATTATCTGACCACGCTGACGATGGAAGCGCAGACCCTGGCGCGGGCCTGCGGCAAGTCGCATCTGCTCAATCTCGAACCCGAGGACCTCGCCGCCCTGACCCTCGAGGCCGCCGCGATGGCCGGGGTACCGCTCGCCGGCACCGACTGGATACCGGGAAGGTAGGCCGCCGTCAGGGCGATTTCCGGCCATGTCGGCTCGCGCCGTGCGCGCGGCACAACCCTGAATTGAGTCGCATTTTTCGGCTTGCTGTTCCTACAGCGAATCAACAGCAAAAATTCGCGCAGAGGTTGCGGCACCGCCCGATGCACCGGCGCCTATGGATCGCACGCCGCCAGCCGTTCGGATTTTGCTGATTTTGTTGATTTATCAGCGGCAGATCAGCCATCGTATTCTCCTGTAAAAAGTGGTTTTCTCCCTCTAATCTGGAGAGCCATGGTATTCGACGAATCGTGCCTATATCGCATACTATATAATTTATCAAGGTAAAAATTACCATTCACGCAAGCCGACGCGATAGTTCTGCCGCGCCAGGCCGTTGAGGCGTTGCAGGAATTGGGCATGCACCGCAAGGTCCAGCTCCAGGGCAATCGCATTTGGCCTGCTCACTCCCTCCCCCTTGATGGGGGAGGGCCGGGGTGGGGGTGAATCGGGCGCTTGGCATTCCGACCGAACTGGCGACGCAGCACGATCACCCCCACCCAACCCTCCCCCATCATGGGGGAGGGCTTTCAAATGTGATTGCCCTGCGCCGGAAGAGATTGCGAAACGCGCGGTCGCTGGCGTTCCCAAAGACCCCGGCCGATCCGGACATGTTCGCTCCGCCGGGCGGGTCAATAGCAGTATCCCATCAAGCGGCCTGCGTCTCATGAACAGGAACCAAAGATTGAATCGCGGCTATCTTTTCCGCCATTGCTGCGCGAGCCAGCTTGGCATCGTAGCGGCTTTGAAGGTTCATCCAATACCGCTCGCCCGTAGCGAACGCTTTGCCGAGACGCATTGCCATTTCAACGGTGATCGATCGTTTCCCATTGATGATCGCGGTGATTGCATTCGGTGGAACACCGACATGCTCGGCAAATTTGCGCTTGCTCATGCCGAGGGCGCTCAGTTCGTCGGCTAGAAACTCGCCCGGATGGACGGCGGGAAGATTATCGGCAGCTTGGAAAGCCATAGGTCGCACCCTTTCCTCAATCGTAGTGGTTGGTGATCTCGACATCGCAGGGTTCTCCCTGAACGGTCAGGATGCCTTGACCTTCCTCCGATTCGGCGAGCAATGCCCACCGAAAACAGAGTCGCCATTTCCGGTCGATTCGTATGCTGTAGAGTCCATCGTGAACACTAAGAGCCTCAAAATTTACTAGAAAGGCCGCACGGGGACAGCAAAGGGCCGGGCACCATTTCAGGCGATGTCCGGCCGTTGTGTTGAGGGATTCGTAGGGCCGGCACAATGCGTGCAGGTCGACAAAGCGGAGGCACCGATGTCCCAGGATCTAGCCAAGCGCGCAGCGGATGACGCATCCGCTATTTCCTCATCGGCTTTGTCGATCTGTTCGGCGTCTCGCGGGCAAAGCTGGTCCCGGCGGCGGCGATCGGGCAGATGCAGAAGGACGGCGCCGCCTTCGCCGGGTTCGCGACCCATCTCGACCTGACCCCGGCCGATCCGGACATGTTCGCGATCCCCGATCCGGCGAGCCTCATGATCCTGCCGTGGAAGCCGGAGATCGCCTGGGTTGCCGCCGATCTCCACCTCGACGGCGCGCCGCTGGCGCAGGCGCCGCGGCAGGTCTTGAAACGCCAGCTAGCCACCGCCGAGACGCAGGGCTATCGCCTCCGGACCGGGGTCGAGGCCGAGTTCTTCGTGCTGCAGCCCGATGCGGCCGGGATTGCCGATGGCGGCGACCGGCAGGCCACGCCCCTGCTACGACCAGGCCGCCCTCGTTCGCCGCTACGAGCTGATCCGGGCGATCAGCGACGCGATGCTCGGGCTCGGCTGGGGGCCTTATCAAAGCGATCACGAGGACGCGAACGGCCAATTCGAGATGAATTGGACCTACGACGATGCACTCGTTACCGCCGACCGCCATGTGTTCTTCAAATTCATGGTGAAGCAGCTGGCCGAGAGCCCAGGGGTTGCGGGCGACATTCATGCCGAAGCCGTTCATCCACCTGACCGGCAACGGCTGCCACGCGCATGTGTCGCTGTGGGACCGTCCGGGCGCGATCAACCTGTTCCTCGATCCGGCGGGCGAACTCGGCCTCGCTCCCTTGGCCTACCACTTCCTCGGCGGCATCCTCGCGGCGGCCGAGCCCCTGACCGCCCTCTTCACCCCGACGGTCAACAGCTTCAAGCGGATCAATGCGGCGCCGACGAATTCCGGCGCGACCTGGTCGCCCAACACGATCAGCTATGGCGCCAACAACCGCACCCACATGGTGCGCATTCCCGAGCCGGGCCGGTTCGAATTGCGCCTGATGGACGGCGCCGCCAACCCCTACTTGATCCAGGCCGGCATCCTCGCCGCCGGCCTCGACGGGATCGCCCAGCGCCGCGATCCCGGAGCGCGGCTCGACATCAACATGTACGAGCCCGGCGCGGTGCCGGCGGGCACGCGGCATCTGCCGCTCAACCTCTTGGACGCGCTGCGGGCCTTCGACGCCTCGGCGATGCTGCGCCAGGCACTCGGCGCCGGCTTTGTCGATTCCTACGTCAAGTTGCGCATGGCCGAATGGCACGACTATACGCGCCACCTGACCGATTGGGAGCGCGAGCGGACGCTCGACGTATAGCGAGGGTCGCGCGCGTCGCAGCGGGGGATGAAACGGAACCTCAACGCCGGAGGCAAGCGGGTGACCACGGTCGACGAAGACGCCACTGCAACCGAAGTGCCGCGACAACGCGGCCACTACTACATCCCGGCGACGGCAAAGACCGTGCATTGGGGTTATTACAGCCGATCGCTCGCCCCCCTCGTTGAAGTCGATTCCGGCGACTTCGTCACGATCGAGACGTTGACCCACCACGCCTATGACGATCATGCCCGGATGATCCTGGGCGATCCCGGCGCGGAAGACGTGTTTCACTGGACCCGGGAAGAGAAGAACGTCGAGCGGCGCGGCGCCGGTCCGATCGATGCCAGGGTCCACGGCCGCGGTGCCGGCGAAGGGTTCGGCGTTCACATCTGTACCGGTCCGGTGTCGCTGCGCGGCGCCGCGCCGGGCGATGTCATCGAGGTCAAAATCCTCGACGTCAATCCCCGCGAGTGCTGCAACCCTGCCTATAAAGGCAAGGCCTTCGGCAGCAATGCCGCCGCCTGGTGGGGCTTTCACTACAAGGATTTGCTGACCGAGCCGAAGCCCCGCGAGGTGATCACGATCTACGAGATCGACGCCGCCGGCGACGCCAACTGGGCGAAGGCCGTCTATAATTTCCGCTGGGTGCCGCAGACCGATCCGTTCGGGGTCAGGCACGACATCATCGACTATCCGGGGGTTCCGGTCGATCACCGGCTCGTCACCGAAAACCATGGCATCCTCAAGGATGTACGGATCCCGGTCCGGCCGCATTTCGGGGTGATCGCGCTGGCGCCGCGCGAGGCGGACATCGTCGATTCGACGCCGCCCGGCTATTTCGGCGGCAACATCGACGATTGGCGGATCGGCAAGGGCGCCACGATGTACTATCCGGTCGCCGTCGCCGGAGGGCTCTTTTCGGTCGGCGATCCGCATGCCTCGCAGGGCGATTCCGAGCTCTGCGGCACGGCGATCGAGTGCTCCTTGACCGGCACGTTCCAATTGATCTTGCACAAAGCGGAGGCGCTCCCCGGAACCCCCCTCGCGGATTTGCATTACCCGCTATTGGAGAGGGCGGACGAATGGGTCGTCCACGGCTTCAGCTATGCCAACTACCTGGCCGAGCTCGGCGACAATGCCCAGAGTGAAATCTACGCGAAATCCTCGCTCGACCGCGCCATGCGCGACGCTTTCCGCAAGATGCGGCACTTCCTGATGACCGCCAAGGGCCTTTCCGAGGACGAGGCGATATCGTTGATGTCGGTCGCGGTCGATTTCGGCGTGACGCAAGTGGTCGACGCGAATTGGGGCATCCACGCCATCTTGAAGAAAGCGATGTTCGGCGGGGGTAGGGAATAGCCGCGCGATCCGGACCGCGGGCCTCCGGCCCGCATGCGGCCGAGACGGCCGCGGTCCAAGCCTCACACCCGCGAGCTCGGCCGGTAGAACGGCTGGTGCTGCTCGGGGTCGAAATATCCGGCGTAGAACGCCCGGACATGCGGCAGGAGCGCCTTTGAGAGGCGCCGGCGCTCGACTTCGTCGTCGGCGAGTGCCCGCTGCAGATCCTCGTGCAGGGCGGAGAGCGCCGCGTCGCGGTCGACCCGGGTGAACCTCCCGTCGCTGTAGATGATTTCGCCGTCGCAAATGACCGTGCGCACGCCGCTCGTTTTGGCGCGCTGCAAGACGGCGTCGAGCAGCGGCGTCTCCCTGTCGAGATAGGGATAGCTGACCTGGCGCCAGTCGATCAGCACCATGTCGGCGCCGCGACCGACCTCCAGCGTACCGATGGCATCGCCGAAGCCGGTTGTCTTGGCGCCGCCGGAGGTTGCCATCCGGAACACCTGCGCCGGCGTCGGTACGTCGTCCGCCATCCCGGGCACGCGATGGGCCCGCAGCACCATGCGCATTTCCTGCAGCATGTCGCGGTCGTCGTTGATGCCGGCCTCGTCCATGCCGATCGCGGTGTTGACGCCGCTCGCCTCCAGGACATTGAGCGCCGCGACCCCGGAACGCAGCCGGAAGTTCGACGAGCAGTTGTGGCAGACGCAGGTCCCGGTTTCGGCCACCCGCTCAATATCCGATTGGTTCAGCCAGACGCCGTGGCCGAGCGTCATCTGCGGCCCGAGGAGGCCGAAGCGATCGATGTATTCGACCGCGCTGCCGCCGCCGCGCCGGCGGGCATATTCCTTCTGGTAGGCCGTCTCCAGGAGGTGCATGTGCAACGGCACACCGTATTTGCGCGCGGTGTCGGAGAGCCGCCCGAGCGCGTCGTCCGAGCACCAATGCAGATTGGCCGGGGCGAGCTGTATCTTGACCCGGCGCTTGTCGTGGTGGCGGCCGTGCAGCCCCTCGAAGAGATCGATGCAATCATCGAGCGAAAGCTGAAAGCGGTCGTACCAGCGCTGCATCGGCCCCTGCAATTCAGGCGGCAGGCTGGCGACGAAATCCTCGTCCTTCTGATAGACGAGGCGGTTCTGGTCCCTCACCGCAAAGGAATAGGAGACCCGCATCCCGATGTCCTCATAGGCGCGGATTGCCTCGTCGGCGCCCTTGTCGACCTGGGCGAGCTTGCCGGGGACCCAGCCCTGCAGGTGCTGGACCGTCGTCACCCCGGACGCGATCATCTCGAAGGCGGAATAGAGCGTGTCGAGATAGAGGTTGAGGTTGCGCGCCACCATGCGAGTGACGAACCACAGCTCCAACGGCATATCGGGCGAGCCGAGCTGCACCGGAGTGAGGCCGACATGGTGGTGGCCGTTGACGAAGCCGGGCAGCAGGATCTCGTTGCCGCCGCCGATGACCGGCACGCTCGGATGCTTGCGGCTGATCTCTTCGTAGGTGCCGATCTCGGCGATGACGCCGTCTTCCTGCAGCACGGCGCCGTCCGCCACCTCGTTCCAGCGGTGTCGGTCCTGCGCATGGGTGATCATCGCGCGGCTGCGGATCAGCGATGCGGGCATTGCGGCCTCCTGTCGTGGCATGGCTATCGTCAACCGGCAATGCCGAACAGGCAATGGGCGTGCCATGACCACGACGTAGGCAGATCCGTGATCATCCGTTGGCCGGTTGGTGCTATGGGCGGTGCGGGAAATGCATCGCCTACGGTATAGGCTCGCCGCCCATCCTTTCGGCGGGCTTAACCGAGGCAGAGGAGCCTGTGCGATTATGGAATGCCTGGTTTACCGCGTGCCGATGCGCGATCCCGGCGATGCGTCGGGGATCAGCGGACTGATCGATGGGGGAGCGTTCGCCGCCGACGAGATCCTCGCGATTTTCGGCAAGACCGAGGGCAACGGCTGCGTCAACGACTTCACCCGGGGCTACGCGCTGTCGGCCGTGTCGGCGGTGCTGGCGCCGCGTCTGGGGATCGCTGCCGAGGCTGTCCCCGAGCGGGTTGCGATGGTGATGTCCGGCGGCACCGAGGGCGGATTGTCGCCGCATTTTCTCGTCTTTGCCGCCCGCGCCGTGGGCCTTCAGCCCACGGACTTGATCCGTGGGGGCGCGCCGGGGCCCGGCCGCAAGGCGCTCGCGATCGGCACGGCGCGCACCGACACGCTGCCTCCCGAGGCAATCGGCCGGGCGCCGCAGGCCATCGCGGTGGCCGCGGCGGTCCGCGCCGCTATGGAGCGCGCCGCGATTGCCGATGCGGGCGACGTCCATTGGGTCCAGGTCAAATGCCCGCTTTTGACCAAGGAGCGCATCGCCGAGGCGGAGGCAGGCGGCCGGCCAGCGGCAACCGCGGACACCTATGCCTCGATGGGGCTGTCGCGCGGTGCCGCGGCGCTCGGCGTCGCGCTGGCGCTCGGCGAAGTTGACCGGGCGAGGCTCGACACCGCCGCGATCGGCGGCGACGTCGGGCTGTGGTCGGCGCGCGCCAGCAGCTCGGCCGGGATCGAGCTGATGCACAACGAGGTCGTCGTGCTCGGCAACAGCGCCCTCTGGTCAGGGGAGCGGGTCATCTCCCATGGCGTCATGCGCGACGCGATCGACCTGCCGGCCGTGGCCGGCGTGCTGCGCGAGCTTGATTTTGCCGTCACCGGCCAACTGGAAGAGGCCGCGGCGTCGCGCATCGATGCGGTGCTCGCCAAGGCCGAAGCCTCGCGCAGCGGAATAATCCGGGGCGCGCGCCACATCATGGGGGACGATAGCGACATCCAGGCGAGCCGCCATGCGCGTGCCTTGGTCGGTGGCGTCTTGGCCGCCCTTATCGGCCGCACCGATCTGTTCGTTTCCGGCGGGGCCGAGCATCAAGGGCCCGACGGCGGCGGCCCGATCGCGATCATCGCGCGGCGTCCCTGATCCCAATCCCGCGGATCGAGCCCGAATAGCCACGCTCTGGCCCGGCCCTTGCTTGCGGCTATCATCGCCGATCGAGGGTTCTCACCGAGTGGAGTTGGAGCCGGGATGGCATCAGTGTCGGACGTGCAACTGGTTGCCGTAACAAAGAGGTTTGGTTCTACCGTCGCGGTCGACGCGATCGATGCCGAAATCCCGGGCGGCACCTATTGCTGTCTGCTCGGCCCGTCAGGCTGCGGGAAGACGACGATTTTGCGCATGATCGCCGGGCACGAGACGCCGACCGAGGGGGAGATCGCGGTTGGCGGCGCGCGGGTCACCCATCTGCCGCCGGCGCGACGCCACACCGCGATGATGTTTCAGAACTATGCGCTCTTCCCGCATCTGAACTGCATCGACAATGTCGCCTTCAGCCTGCGCATGCGCGGCACGCCGAAGACCGTGCGCCGCGACAAGGCGCGCGAGATGCTCCGGCTCGTCGAGATGGAGGCGCAGGCCGAGCGCCTGCCGGCCCAGCTTTCCGGCGGCCAGCAGCAGCGCGTGGCGCTGGCGCGGGCGCTGGTGACCGATCCCAGCGTCTTATTGCTCGATGAGCCGCTCTCCGCGCTCGATCCGTTCCTGCGCATCCGCATGCGCGAGGAGCTGAAGCATTTCCAGCGCCGGCTTGGCATCAGCTTCATCCATGTGACGCACAGCCAGGACGAGGCGCTCGCTCTGGCCGATCTCGTCATCGTCATGAATGCGGGCCGCATCGAGCAGCTGGCCCCCGCGCGGACGGTTTTCGACCAGCCGGGGACCGCCTTTGTTGCCCGCTTCATCGGCGGGCACAATGTCTTCGCGTGCACTGTCGAGGATGTCGACGGCGCCGGCGCGCGCCTCTCCGGGCCGCATGGAATCAGGATCGCCACCGCGCGACACGGCCTCGTTCCGGGCAGCGCCATCAATGTCGCGCTGCGCAGCGACCGGATCCGCATAAGACGGGCGGCGCACCGGCTTGTCGCGGTCGGCGCCGGCACCGTCGTCGATGCGACAAATGCCGCATTGTCGACGCGCGTCGCCGCGGTCGAATACCAGGGCGCGGTCGTCAAGCTGCGCCTCGACGCGGATTGGGGAGAGGAGCTGACTGTCACGCTGCCCGACCAATCCTTCTATGTGGCTCCGGTCGCCGAGGGCGACATTGTCGCGATCGAGTGGGACGATTCCGACGTGCACATCGTCGGCTGAATAAACAGGGGAGAAGGCTTCATGACTGAGCAAAATCGCGGAACGACCCGGCGGCGGGTGCTTGCCGCGGCGGCATCGACCGGGGGCCTCGCTCTCAGCATGCGAGCGATCACCGGGTTGCCGTTCGTCCACGCCGCCGAACCGGTCACGCTGCGGATCGCCGGCACCGGGGTCAACCAGTTCAAAGAGCTTGCCGACAAGTGCAAGGAAGATCTCGGCTTCACCGTGCAATACACCTCGCTGGTCTCCGACGACGTGGTCAAGCGCGCGGTGACGCAGCCGAGCTCGTTCGACTTGCTCGATTCCGAATACTGGATGCTGAAGAAGATCGTGCCGTCGGGCAATCTGCGCGGCATCGACACCACCAAAATCAAGTATTACGACCAGATCGTCCCAATCTTCACCAAGGGTAAATTGCCCGACGGAAAGCCGGTCGCGATCCAGGGCATCTCGCCGCTCAAGGTCGCCTACCTCACGGCGGAGAAATCAAAGGAGTTCTCCAAGGGACCCTCGAAATGGATGTCGGTGATCCCGACCGTCTACAACGCGGACACGCTCGGCATCCGGCCGGATCTGATCAAGCGCCCGATCCTGTCCTGGGCGGAACTCCTCAATCCCGAGTTCAAGGGCAAGGCCGCGATCCTCGACATCCCGTCGATCGGCATCATGGACGCGGCGATGGCGTCCGAGGCGACGGGCAAAGTTCACTACGTCGACAAGGGCAACATGACGACTGTGGAGATCGACAAGACGATCGCGGTCATGATCGACGCGAAGAAGGCCGGCCAGTTCCGTGCGTTCTGGAAGGATTTCAACGAAAGCGTCAACCTGATGGCCTCGGGCGAGGTGGTGATCCAGTCGATGTGGTCGCCGGCGGTGACCAAGGTCCGCCAGTCCGGCATCGCCTGCACCTACCAGCCGCTGAAGGAGGGCTATCGCGCCTGGGCCGCCGGGCTCGGCATGCCGACCCACATCGAGGGCAAGATGCTCGATGCCTGCTATGAGTTCATCAACTGGTATCTATCGGGCTGGGCCGGCGCCTTTCTCAACCGCCAGGGCTATTACACCGCCGTGTTCGACACCGCGAAGAAGAACATGAGCGCGGATGAGTGGGACTACTGGATGGAGGGCAAGCCCGCCAAGAGCGACATCCTGAGCCCGACCGGCGAGAAGATCGAAAACGCCGGCGCGGTGCGCGATGGCGGCTCGTTCGCGGAGCGGATGGGCCATGTCAGCGTGTGGAACACGGTGATGGACGAGGATAAGTACATGGTCCGCAAATGGAATGAGTTCATCGCCGCGTGAGCGTCTCGTATGACGCGCCGAGTCCGGCGCTCGCCAGGGCGGAATCCCGCGGCGCCCGGCAACCGGCGGCGCGCCGCCTCGACGCCATCGTCCCCTACCTCCTGGCAATGCCGCTGATGGCGGTGTTTCTGGTCTTCTTCGCGGTACCGATCGTGCTGGTCGTCGTGGTCAGCTTCTTCGGCTACGAAACCTATCAGCTGCTGATCCCCGATTTCACCTTCGAGAATTACCGCGATGTGTTCTCCGAGGCGGTCACCTACCGGACCTACCTGATTACGGTCGAGTTCTGCGCCATCGTCTGGGTGGTTACGGTGGTGCTGGGGTTTCTGCTCGCCTATTTCCTCGCCTTCCAGGTGCGCAGCGCGACCTGGCAGCTCGTGCTGCTGCTCTTATGCACGATCCCGTTCTGGACCTCGATCGTGATCCGGATGATCGCGTGGATTCCGCTGCTCGGCCGCAATGGCCTGGTCAACCAGCTCCTCGTCGGGTCGAACCTCACCGGCATGCCGCAGGAATGGCTGCTCTATTCCCAATTCTCGGTGATCCTCGGCTATGTCCATCTCTATGCGCTGACGATGATCGTGCCGATCTTCAACTCGATGATGCGAATCGACCGCAGCCTCATTGAGGCGGCGAGCGATGCCGGCGCCACCACTTTGCAAGTCATGCGGACCGTCATTCTACCGCTCGCGAGGCCGGGGATCGCGATCGGCTCGATTTTTGTCATCGCGATGGTGATGGGCGATTTCGTCACCGTCGACGTTCTGGGCGGCGGTCAGGTCGCCTCGGTCGGGAAGCAGATCGCGACGCAGCTTTCCTACCTGCAGTTTCCCCCGGCGGCGGCGACCGCCATGGTGCTGCTCGTCGCCGTGGTCTTGATGGTGGCGCTGCTTGTGCGCATCGTCGATATCAGGAAGGAGCTGTGAGCATGCCGGCCGCCGCATCGCGCACCGCGCGGCCGCCGATCTTCTGGGCGCTTGCGCTTCTCTTCGGCCTCTTCGTGGTGTTTCTTTACGGGCCGATCGCGGCGATCGTGATCCTGGCGTTCCAGGGGCCGGAGGGCGGGCTGGTCTTTCCGATGAACGGGGTGTCGCTGCACTGGTTCGCCGAATTGTTCCGGCCGCAATCGATCGGCGACATCTGGGGCTCCTTCGACCGCTCGGTCGCGCTGGGGGCGATCGTGATGATGCTGACTGTGGTGTTCTCGGTGCTCGCGGGGCTCGCGTTCCGTCGCCGGTTCCGCGGCGCGTCGGCGGTGTTCTACGTTGCCGTCGCGAGCCTCGTCATGCCGTCGATCGTGGTCAGCCTCGGCATCGGTTCGATGTTCGAGATGCTCGGGCTCGATCGCCATTGGTACAGTTCGGCGCTCGGCGCGCACCTGACCTGGACGCTGCCGTTCGGGCTCCTCATCATGCTGGCGGTTTTCAACCGCTTCAACCCGGCCTACGAGGAGGCGGCGCGCGATCTCGGCGCCAGTTCCTGGCAATCGGTCCGCTACGTCGTCGTGCCGATCATCGCGCCGAGCCTCGTCGGCGTCGCGCTGTTCGGCTTCACCCTCTCCTATGACGAGATCGCGCGAACTTCGCAGTCGGTCGGTGCGCTCAACACGCTGCCGCTCGAGCTCCAGGCGATGCAGACCAACGCGACGACGCCGGTGATCTATGCCCTGGGTGCGATGACGACCGGGTTGTCGTTCACGGTCATTGGCGCCGCGTTGCTGGCGGTCCTGATCGTGCGCCGCCGGCGGGCCCGGTTCGGGTCGGATTCCGGCAAGGCGGTGTGAGGCAAAAGATGCGTCTCATTGGAGTGGATGTCGGCGGCACCTTCACCGATATCGTCTTTGCCGATACGAGGACCGGCCGGACCCTCATCCACAAGGTGCCGACCACCCGTGACGACCCCTCGCGGGGCGTCGTCGCCGGCATCGCCGAATTGTGCCGCCGTTCCGATATCGGGCGCGAGACGGTCGACCATGTGTTTCACGGGACGACGATCGGCACCAATGCGGTACTGGAGCACGACGGCGCCGTAACCGGGATGATCACCACCGCGGGCTATCGTGACGTCGTCCATATCGGACGCCACCAGCGGCCGCAGCATTATTCGATCCGCCAGGAGGTGCCATGGCAGGATCGCCCGCTCGCCCGCCGGCGGCACCGCCGAACGGTGGCGGAGCGCCTCGTTCCACCGCGCGGCGAAATCCTGATCCCGCTCGACGAGGCGGCGGTCCGCGAGGCCGCTCGCGCGCTGCGCGACGACGGTGTCGAGGCGATCGCGGTCTGCTTCCTGTTCTCCTACCTCAACCCGGCGCACGAGGCGCGCGCCCGCGACATCGTGCGCGAGGAGGCGCCCGACTGCTTCGTCTGCACCTCGGCCGACGTGTCGCCGCAGTTCCGCGAATTCGAGCGGTTTACCACGGCGTTGCTCAACGCCTTCGTTGGGCCGCGGCTGCGCGACTATGTCGCCCGGCTCGAAACGAGCCTCGGCGAGGAGGGCTTCGCCGCCGAGCTGCACGTCATGTGCTCCAATGGCGGCGTCGCGACCGCGGCGACCGTCGCGCGCAGCCCCGTCTTGACCCTGCTCTCGGGGCCGGCGGCGGGGATTCTCGGCGGTGCCTGGAGCGGCGCCCTGTCCGGGCATGCCCAGGGCGGACAACAGGGCGAGCAACGCCTGATCACCTTCGATGTCGGCGGCACCTCGGCCGATATCGGGATCGTCGTCGACGGGCGCTTCGCCGAAGCTACCGCGCGCGATACCTGGATCGGCGGCTATCCGCTGCTCGCGCCGATGATCGACATCCACACGATCGGCGCCGGCGGCGGCTCGATCGCTCATGTCGATAGTGGCGGCGCCTTTCGGGTGGGCCCGCACAGCGCCGGGGCGGATCCGGGGCCGGCCGCCTACGGCCGCGGCGGCAGCGAGCCGACGGTGACCGACGCCAACCTCGTACTCGGGCGGCTCGATCCCGACAATTTCCTCGGCGGCGCGATGCGGCTCGACCCCGACTCCGCCCGGCGCGCGGTCGGCAATCTCGCCCGGCGGCTCGGCCTCGGCCTCGAAGAGGCGGCCGACGGCATCCTGACGATCGTCAACGCCAGCATGGCGAACGCGATCAGCTCGCGCACCGTGCAAAAGGGGCTCGACCCACGCGGCTTTGCCCTCGTCGCCTTTGGCGGCGCCGGCCCGTTGCACGGCGCCGAAGTGGCGCGCCTACTCGGCATCCCCGAAATCATCGTGCCGGCCTATCCCGGGATCACCTCGGCGGTCGGGTTGTTGACGACCGACCTCAAATACGATTCGGTGCGCACCGAATTCCAGGCCGGCGACGCGATCGATCTCCACCGGCTGAACCGCGACCTCGCCGCGATGCAGGGGGAGCTGGCGCGGCAATTGGCGGCCGACGGGGTTGCCGCCGCCGATGCGGCGTTCGCGCGCTCGGGCGATCTGCGCTATGTCGGACAGGGCTATGAGCTGCGCGTGCCATTTCCGGTCGGCGCCCTCGACCCGGCGGCGCTCCATCAGGTTTTTCACCGCTTTGGCGAGCTGCACCGGGTCGAATACGGGCATGTCTTCGAGGCAAGCCCCATCGAGATCGTCAACATCCGGGTGAGCGGGATCGGCCATATGCCAAAGATCGCGCCCTTCCGCCCAGAGGGCGGCGGCAGCCTTGCCGAGGCGTTGGTCAAGACCGCGCGCTGCGCCTTCCGCCGTGACGGCAGCCTCGACAAGGTGATGACGCCGTTCTACCGGCGCGCCCTATTGCCGTTGGGGCAGAGGATCGCCGGACCGGCGATCGTGCTGCAGACCGATTCGACGATTGTGGTGCCGCCCGATGCGACGCTGACGGCCGATGAGAGCGGCAATCTGATTCTGCGGCTGGAGGGTTAGGCGATGAGTGACTTAATCAGTGATGCCGGCTCGATCGACAGCATCACCGCCAGCGTCGTCCAAGGCGCGCTCGAAAACATCGCGGTCGAGATGGGCTACAAGCTGATGCGCATGTCCTATTCCTCGATCATCCGCGAATCCGAGGATTTCGGCGCGGCCTTGGTCGACGCCGCCGGGCGCGGGCTGGCCGAATCGGCGCAGTCGACGCCGCTGCAATCGGGACCGATCCCGGGCTACATCCGCGGCATCCTGAAGGCGCTGAAGGCGCGCGGCGACACGGTGCGGCCGGGCGATGTGATCATGCACAACGATGCCTATGGCGGCGCCAGCCATGGCCCCGACGTGGCGTTCGCGGTGCCGGTGTTTCATGAGGGCGAGCTCGTCGCCTTCGCCGCGACGACCGCGCACCATCTCGATATCGGCGCCTTAAGCCCGGGCAGCTGCGGCATCGTCGATGCGATCGACGCCTATGCCGAGGGGCTCCAGTTCAAGGCCATCAAGGTCTACGACCGCAGCCAGCGCAATGATGCGGTCTGGCAGCTCTTGCGCGACAACATCCGGGTGTCCGACCTCGTCGTCGGGGATATGGAGGCGCAGATCGCCGCGGCGCGGATCGGCGCCGAGCGGCTCGGCGCGCTGATCCTACGCTACGGCTATCCCCGCTTCACCGCCGCTTGCGAAGCCGTGATGGACTATGCCGAGCGGCTGATGCGGCAGGCGATCCTGGCATTGCCCGACGGCGATTATAGCGCCCGGACGACGATCGACGGCTTTGTCGAGAGCGCCGACCCGGCGAAGCGGCACCTTCCGATCGTCGCGACCGTGCGGGTACGCGGCGATGCCATGGAAGTCGATTTGACCGGTACCGCCGATCAGGTTGACGACCGGCCGATCAACATGCCGTTCGAAGGCACCGTCGATGTCGCGGTGTGGCTGACCGTGCGCTCGGTACTGCTCGATACGGCCGTCTGCGGGCACATCCCGGTCAATCATGGCCTGTTGCGTCCGATCCGGATCACCGCGCCCTTGGGCTCGCTCGCCAACCCGGTGTTCCCGGCGCCGACGATCGCCCGGTTCTGCCCGGGCAATCAGGTCGCCGACACCGTGATGAAGGCCTTGTCGCAGGCGTTGCCGGGCCAGGTCTCGGCCGGTATCGGCAACCTCAAGGTCATCGCCTTTTCCGGGATGCGCCCGAAGGAGAGCGGCGGCGGGCACTGGGTTCACATGGAGATATTCAAGGCAGCTATGGCGGACGCAGCGGGCTCGACGGCATGGACGCGGTCGACACGCTCTATGCCAATACCCGCAACAACCCGATCGAGGATATCGAGAGCCACCTGCCGCTCAGGGTGACCCGCTACGAGCTGCGCGAGAATGCCTGCGGCGCCGGGGAATGGCGCGGTGGCCTCGGCTCGGTGCGCGAGTTCGAGTATCTCGCCCCGGGCGGCGCCTCGGTCGAGGGCGAGGGCCACGAATTCGCCCCCTGGGGGCTCGCCGGCGGCAAACCCGGGCACCCGGCCGAGCTGCGCCTGATGAGCCGGGACGGGAGCGTCGGGGTATTGCCCTCGAAGGTGCCGCACATGCAGATCCGTGCCGGCGAGAAATTCATCTGCGTCGGCCCGGCCGGCGGCGGCTTCGGCGATCCCTTCGCGCGCGATCCGGCGCGGGTGCGCGAGGATATCAGCGACGGGTTCGTGTCGGCCGAGGCGGCGAAAAGCGACTACGGCGTCGTGTTGAGTGCGCCCGGCATCGTCGACGAGGCGGCAACCGCGCGCTTGCGCGGCGCGATCCGGCAACCGCCGGTCGATCCTCAAGATTGATTCGGTATTATGTAGCAAGCGCCACCGCGCGCCGCAGGCCGTGTGCGCGCAAAGGCGGGCTCAGGACACCAGCGGGGTGGCAAGCCGCTATTCTGCCGAACGTGATTTGGTGACGGTGGTGAGAGGTGTTTCGCTGCTTCGGAACGCCCAATGCCCGCGATCGGCACGCTAACGGCGGTCAATGCCCTGCCATCCGGGCGCCGATCGTGCCGAGATCGGCGTCGCCGATTGCGGTCTCGTAGACAAGGCGGCCCTCGAACATGACAAAGACGCGGTCGGAGAGTTCGAGGATCTCGTCGAGGTCCTCGCTGAGCAGCAACACCCCAGCGCCGCGGTTGCGAGCCGCGACGATCTGCGCGCGGATCTCGGCGACGGCGAGGAAATCGAGCCCAAAGCACGGGTTCGCGACGATCAGGACCTCCACCTCGCCGGACAATTCTCGAGCCAGAACCGTGCGTTGCACGTTGCCGCCGGACAATGTGGCAATCGGCGCCTCCGGCGACTGGGTCTTGATCCGGTAGCGTGAGATCAGCTCACGGGCGCTCTGATGCAGGGCGGCGCGGTTCAACCACCAGCCGCCGGCGGCGAAAGGCGGCTGGTCGAAGACGCGAAAGGCAAGGTTCTCGGCGACACTCATCGCCGCCACGCAGGCGTTGCGCAGCGGCTCCTCCGGCAGGCAGAACACCTTGTGAGCCGCCATCTCCGTGCGGGTGCGGCCGTAGGGCTCGCCATGGACACGGATCTCGCCCTGGCGCGGCTCGCGTTGGCCGGCGAGCACCTGCATCAGCTCGCTCTGGCCGTTGCCGGATACGCCGGCGATGCCGACGATCTCGCCCGAGCGCACGGCGAGGTTCACTCCGTCAACGGCGACCGCCCCCGAATCGTCCTCGGCCAGGAGGTCGCGGATCTGCAGCCGCTGGTCGGCGTTCATCCGCGCGGTCTTGGCGGCGCTCTGCGGGATCTGCTCGGAGCCGATCAGCATTTCCGACAGATCCGCCGTCGTAAGCTCGCGGACGATGCCGGCGCCGGCGAGGCGGCCGCGGCGCAATACCGTCACCTCGTCGGCAAAAGCCATCACCTCGCGAAACTTGTGGGTGATCATCAATACCGTCAGCTGTCCGGACCGCACCCTGTCGCGCAGCATGCCCAACACCTCGTCGGCCTCGGCCGGGGTCAAGACCGAGGTCGGCTCGTCGAGGATCAGGAGGCGCCGGTCGAGATAGAGCTGCTTCAGGATCTCGACCTTCTGCTTCTCGCCGGCGGCCAGCGAGGCGACCGGGGCATTGAGCGGCACCCTAAACGGCATGCGCTCCATGAATGCGGCGAGCTCCCGTCGCTCCGCCCGCCAGTCGATGATCGCCGGCACGCGGCTGCGACCCATCACCAGATTCTCGGCGACGCTCATCGCCGGCACCAGCGTGAAATGCTGATAGACCATGCCGATGCCGAGATCATGCGCGTCGCGCGGGTTGGCGATCTCGCGCTCGCGGTCGTCGACGAGGACCGCGCCGCTGTCCGGCCGGTAATAGCCCATCACGCATTTGACGAGCGTGCTCTTGCCGGCGCCGTTTTCGCCAAGCAGCGCGTGGAAACTGGCGGCCGGCACCTTCATCGCGACGTCGACGAGCGCCTTCACCGGCCCGAACTCTTTGGAGACGCCGATCGCCTCGAGGGCGAGCGCCTGGGCAGCGCTCATTGCACGACGCCCAGCGCGCCTGGCGCGCCCGCCAGGGTATGCCGCCGCGAGCAGGTCAGGATCATGATCCCGAGGGTCAAGACGTAGGGCGCCGCGTTGAACAGGTAATAGCCCTCGGTGACGCCGACCGATTGGAGGGCCGGCCCGATGGCACCAGCGCCGCCGAACAAGAGGGCCGCGCCGCAGCAGCGCAACGGGCTCCAGCGGGCGAAGATGACCAGCGCCACCGCCATCAGCCCCTGTCCGCTGGAGAGGCCCTCGGCCCAGCTGCCGGGGTAGTAGAGCGACAAGAACGAGCCGCCGATCCCGGCGAGAACCCCGCCGAGCGCAGTCGCCGCCAAGCGCACGAAGTTGACCGAATAGCCCATCGCCAACGCGGCATCGGTGCTGTCTCCGACGATGCGCACGATGAGACCCCACCGCGTGTTGTTGAGCGCCCACAAGATCACCGGCGCCAGCAGGAGGCCGATCGGAAACAGGATGTTGATCTGGAGCGCGCTGTGGAGCTGGTCAATATCGGTCCACCAGCCGAGATCAATGGACGGCAGGCGCGGCGCCTGCGGCTGGATGAAGGGCTTCCCGAAAAAAAACGCGACGCCGGTGCCGAACAGCATGAGCGCGATGCCGACGGCGACGTCGTTGACTCGCGGCTGCTGGCAGATCAGCGCGTGGAGGCCACCGAGCAACAGGCCGACCAGGCCGGCGACGAGCACCCCCAACATCGCCGAGCCGGTCAGGAACGAGGCCGCGTAGCCGGTCATCGCCCCCATGATCAGGGTGCCCTCGAGCCCCAAATTTATGCGGCCGCTTTTTTCGGTAATGCACTCGCCGAGGCTGACAAACAGAAACGGCGTGCTGACCCGGATCGCGCCGCCGAGGATCGCAACCGGCACGCCCCACCAGCCCAGACTGCCCGCGACCATCTCAACCGTCCCTGGTGCGCTGAAACAGGTTGAGGCGTCCGACAACCCCTTCACTCATCAGCAGCATGACAAAGATGATCCCCTGTATGACCAACACGGTCGCGTCTGGGAGACCGAGCCGGCGCTGCAGCAACCCGCCGCTGGCGCCGATCCCGCCAAGCAAGATCGCGACCGGGATCACCGCCAGCGCGTTCTGCCGGGCGAGAAACGCGACAAGGATCCCGGTATAGCCATAGCCGACCGCCAGCGAGGCGTTGGCCCGACCGGTCACCGCGGCCACCTCGACCATACCGGCAAGGCCGGCCGCGGCGCCGCCAAGAAAGCACACCACCAGGATCAGCCGGCCGACATTGAGCCCGGCCATTCGCGCGGCCCGTTCGTTGCCACCGACCATGCGCGCGGCAAAGCCGAACGTCGTCCGCTCTATGAGGACGTAGGAGAGGATCGCGAAGATGACGCCAAAGGCGAGGCCCCAATGCACATTGGTGCCGGGCATCGGGCCGATCATCGCGGCATCGGGGATCGCGTAGGAAGAGGGCTTGTTGAGGCTTGAGGGGTCGCGCATCGGCCCTTCGACCAGATGGTTCATCAGCGCGATCGCGATATAGGCGAGCAGCAGGCTGGAGATCGTTTCGTTGATGCCGCGGAAGTGGCGCAGCGCCCCGACCGAAGCGATCCAGACGCCCCCGGCGATCATTCCGGCCGCCGCCATCACCAGATCGATGACGAGCGGCGGCGCCGTGTCGACGGCAAGCCCGGCCGCGGCCGCGGCGATCCCGCCGATGACGAGGGCCCCCTCATTGCCGATGACGATGAGGCCGAGCCGGGCCGGGAGCGCAGTGCACAGCGCTGTGAGGATCAACGGCGCCGCTCGCACCAGGGTGTTCTGCCACGAGAAGTAGCTGCCGAAGGCGCCGCGCCAGATCAGCTCATAGACCTCGAGCGGGTTGAAGCCGAGTGCCAGCATGAAGAGGCCGAACGCGACGAGCGAGGCGAAGAGCGCCAACAGCGGGACCGCGGCCGCCTCGCCGAGCCGGCGCAACTTTTCGCCGAACGCGCCGGCGCCGCCATCGGCGCTGGGCGCCGCCGGTTCGGGCTCCGCCGCCGGTTCGGCGGCGGCGGCAAACGACTGTTCCGCCATCAGCTGGTGGCGCCGATGACGCCCTCGGCGAGCCAGTTCATCTTCTCTAGCCAGAGATCGGTCTGGCCGTAGTTCTTACCTGCGGCGATCAGGTCGTTACCCTTATTATCCTTGAGCGGGCCTTTGAAGATGACATAGTCGGTGGTCATCATGCTTTGCCTTACGGCATCGGTCGCCTTCCGTGTCGCATCGGCAACCGGTTTGCCGTAGGGCGAGGGCTTGACGAAGCCTTCCCTGATGCCGCCGCGCAGGAAATTGGGGATCGGCTTACCCGCCAGCATCACCTTGACCATGTCGTCAACATAGACCTTCGACCAATTCCATTCGGCGCCGGTCAAATATCCGTTCGGGGCGAGCTTCTGCTGGTTGACATGGTAGCCGCAGGTAAAGATGCCGCGGTGCTCAGAGGTTTCGATCACCACTTTCGGGCTGTCGACATGGCAGGTCAGCGTATCGATGCCCTGGTCGATGAGGGTGTTGGTCGCCTCGGCTTCCTTGACCGGCATCGACCATTCGCCGGTGAAGATGACCTGAGTGGTGGCCTTGGGGTTGGCCATGCGCGCGCCGATCGTGAAGGCGTTGATGTTGCGCAGTACCTGGGGAATGGGCTTGGCCGCGACAAATCCGAGCTTGCCGGATTTCGAGGTGTGGCCGGCGACGATCCCCGAGAGGTACTGACACTCGTCGATATAGCCGAAATAGCTGCCGGCGTTCTTCGGCGCCTTGCCCTCCTGCCACAACCCGCCGGCATGGCGGAAGGTAACGTTCGGGTACTTGGCGGCGAGCCTCAGCATGTAGGGGTCGTAATAGCCGAACGAGGTCGGGAACAGAAGGGTCGCGCCGTCGAGGTTGATCATGCTTTCCATCGACTGCTCGACCGCATTGGTCTCCGGAACCTTCTCCTCTTCGAGAACCTTGACGCCGGTGAGTTTTTTTACTGCCGCGGCCCCGTCAGCGTGGGCTTGGTTGTAGCCGTAATCGTCACGCGGCCCGACATAAAGAAATCCGACGACGAGGTCCGCCGCAAACGCCGCGCGCAACGGCGTCGCGGCAATGGCGGCGGCAGACAGGCCACCAAGCACCGTCCGGCGGGAAACAGCCCGGCGGGAAACAGCAACGTCCTTGGTCATCTCGCATCTCCTCTCAAATGAGCTTGGCACGCGGCGGGCGCGGCGCGATGCCGGTTTGCGATGCTCGGCGGATCGGCAACGGCAGAGCAATCGTCATGCCAGCGCCCGGGGAACCGCCGACCACAATTACCGGGTTAGAACTTGTAAGAAACCAGAAACAGCGGGGTCATCTGAATCGCGCCCGGTGTCATGTTATGGTTGGCGCCAAACTTGTTGTACCAATACTCAAAGCCGATGCCGGCTTCGAGACGGTCCTTGTTACCGGGGATAACCTCGCCGAAATCGACCATCAATTTGGGATGAACGAGGATTTCCACGTCGGTCTGGTTGCCGAAGCCATCCTTGCCTTTGGGCGCCACGAGGTTGGCGAAGCCCTTCAGCTTCACCGCGTAGCCCATGAAGGAGAACGGCATCGGCAACGACCAGGCCGTCTCCATCTCGAAGGTCGGATCGAAGTCGACCGATTTCCCGACAATGCCGTTGTTGTTCCACTCATGCTCGCCGTGCAGCGAAATATTGAAGAAACCGTCCTTGCCACCCAAGAATTCCGGGACCACTAGCGAAAATTGGGGGCCAAAGACAACCAGCCGCTTTTCCGCGGCGAACGCGGTGTTTTTCGTTTCGAGATCGACCCCGGTCTCCCAGCCGATATCCGCTATCGGACCCCAGGAAAAATTGGTGGTCCCGGTAATCTTGTTGCCACTCATCACGTTGCGCAGCACGGCATAGAGTTCGGTCGCGCCTTCGTTGCTGCCGTTGGCCGGGTCGTTGCTGCCCGATTTCAGGATGTCGACATTGATGAAATTGGTGCCGTACTTAAAGCCGTCGACATGAGTAATCGAGACGACGAACTTTTCGATGTCGTTGCCGCGCGGATGACTTGGGCTGGCGACACCGGGTTCGGCATAGGTCGGGCCCCAGGACAGACCGATCTCGTTTTCACTCCAATCGAACGCACGGGCCTCGTGGCCCAGTGCACCCCAAAGGACGGCAGAGCCGAGCAAAACCGCTGCTGTAGCCTTCATGATTTGGCATCCCTTTCGTCTGAGGAGATCGCGTGACTGACACCTTCACGTCGCTTCCCCCTCAAACGGCCGCCTCATGCCAAACCAGGGCCGGCGTGGCCGCGCTGTCGCATTTCGTTCACAATCGCAATATCCGTGCCTACCGCGAGTTTAGGTTCCCGACGGCACCTCAGTGACCGATGACGCTCAGGAGATCGGCCGAACTGGCGACGGCGCCAAAAACGCCGCCCTGCATTTTGACCATCCGGATGGCGTGGTCGTGGTTCGCCTTGTCGGTGGCGCCGCAACAATCATCGAGCAGCAAGCACTCGAAACCGCGGTCGTTTGCGTCGCGCATCGTGGTGTGGACGCAAACGTCGGTGGTGATGCCGCTCAATACGAGATTAGAGATCCCACGGGTGCGCAGCAGGAGCTCGAGATCGGTCGCGTAGAACGAGCCTTTGCCGGGCTTGTCGATGATCGGCTCGCCGGCCAAGGGCGCCAGTTCGGGAATGATCTCCCACCCCGGCTCGCCGCGCACCAGGATGCGCCCGCAGGGGCCCGGATCGCCGATCCCAGCGCCGATCCGCCGCGACCGCCATTGCTTGTTGGCCGGCAGATCGGACAGATCGGGCCGGTGCCCTTCGCGGGTATGGATGACGTGAAAGCCGCCCGCCCGCATCGCCGACAACACCGCGCGGATCGGGCCGATCGGTGCGCGCGTCAGCGACAGATCGTAGCCCATCTTGTCGACATACCCGCCGGCGCCGCAGAAATCGGTCTGCATGTCGATGACGACGAGGGCCGTATTGCCTGGGCGCAGATCGCCATCGAAGGGCCAGGGATAGGGGTCAGCCTCGACTAGGGGCATGGCAGCGCTCCTTCATCAGATCCGGACTGAGGGCGGTGGGTGGCGACATGACTACGCAGAACTCACTTGCCGCGATCTTGTGCACATCTTGGTATCCAAGCGGGCACGCCATCGATGCGCGCAATCGGCATGCCAATCGCCCGCGCCCGCGAGGCCGCCGCGCAGCCGATCATTGTGCCGACGGCGCCGGGATCAGCGGGCCCAAAATTGCGGCAATACCGGCCAATGTCTGCCGTCTTCAGAGCGCCGCCGCCGGGTCCGGGTGAGGCTGCGTCGCGGCGCGCGCCTCGTGCAGCATGTGGATCGTGATCTTGCGCACTTCCTGCTTACTTTCGGTGATGTGCGCGCGGAGCATGATCAGCCCCTCTTCCGCCCGCCCCCGGAGCAAGAGGTGCAACAGCTTGGCGTGTTCGTCGTAGGTGGCGGCGATGCGCGCCTCCTTGAGGAAATCGAGGCGGCGGATGATGCGGATCTTTAGGGTGATGTCGGCGTGGACGCGGGTCAATTCGCTGTTGCCGGCAGCGGCGACCAGCCGGTTGTGAAACGCTTCGTCGAGATCGGCGATGAGCCGCGGGTCGGTTGCGCGCGCCGGCGCGGGCACCGACCATACCTCGCGCAAATCGATCAGACCCGCGGCGCCGCCATTGTGGCAGAGCCGCTCGACCGCCGCCGATTCGAGCATGATGCGCAAATCATAGAGCTCGTCGAACCGGGCAAAGTCGAACGGCAGGACCGTCCAGCCGCTGCGGAAGGCGACCTCGACGAAACCCTCCCGCTTCAGCTGATAGAGCGCCTCGCGGACCGGCGTGCGCGAGACCTCGTAGCGCTCGGCCAACTGGCCCTCACTAAAGCGGTCGCCCGGAAGCTGGCGAAAACCGCAAATGTCGTCCTTCAGGTTTTGATAGACCCGTTCGGTCAGCGAGTTGGCGGGCCGTTGCGGCATGGGACGCAGTTTGCCTCGTTCGCTGCAACACGCACTCGGACGTTGCCGGGCGATCACGTCTATAGATAGCAGACCGGGACCCAACGCCCCACGAATTCATCACGCCAATAGCGGATCGAGCTGGCGATAATCGGGCGGCGCCGCGTCGATCGCCCGGCCGGCTCGCAGGATCACCCGGTCGCTCTGCGGGCGCGCCAATAATTCAGTCATACCCCGGGCGCGGAACAGGATCAGATCGGCCGCGGCACCGGCGCGGATCGTGCCGTGATGCGCGCAACCCAGCACCCCGGCGGGAGTCGCGCTGACCGATCGGGGCCACAGCCCGAACGGGTGATCGAGATGGGCGATCCGCACCGCCTCGCGATAGACCTCGATCAGATCGTAATCGCCATAGGCATAGAACGGGTCGCGGCAATTGTCGGAGGCGAACGAGACCGGCACGCCGGCGGCGGCGAATTCATGGGCGAGGGTGACCCCGCGCCAACGCGGCGTCTGCCCCGGTGCGCGGCCCTGCAGGTACATGTTGCACATCGGCAACGAGACGATGGCGATGCCCGCCTCGGCGCAAAGCCGGATCGTCTCGGCCGTGAACTCTTCCGGTTGCAACGCCAGCGCGCAGCAATGGCCGCATTGGATCGGCCCTCGGAAGTTGCGCCGCAACGCGGTCGTCGCCACCGTACGCAGCATCCGCGCCCGCGTGTCGCCGGTCTCGTCAATGTGGAGGTCGAGCGCCAGGTCGCGCTCCTCGGCCAGGGTAAAGAACCGGTCGAACTGCTCCTCGGTGTCGGGGTCGCCGATGCCAGCCGCCGACATGCCGAGGACGCCGCCCGAATTGGCGACCTCGTCGGCGAGCGCCGCGCCGTCCGGCCCGGTGAATTGGCCGAGCGGGCAGATCGAGCTGGCCTGCAATTCGATGCGGCCGGCCCAGGCGTCGCGCAAGGCGCGGAACACGCGCCAGCCGATTTGCGCCTGCGGCCAATAGCTGTCGATATGGGTGCGCATCGCGACGGTGCCGTGCGCATAGGCGCAGGCCAGGCCGAATTCGAAGCGTCCCCTGATGTCCGCCTCGTCCCAATGGGTGCGATCGGCGGCGCTGGCGGTGCGCGCGCCGGCGTGGGTTCCGTCCGGGTTGGCCGAGCGCGGCCAGATCTGCGTCTTGTCGAGATGGACATGCGCGTCGACGAGGCCGGGCCACACCTGGCCGCCATCGAGGTCGATGCCATCCTCGGCGCTGCCCGCCGGGGCGAGTTCGGCGATCTCGCCGCCGGAGATGCGCAGATCGAGACGGGCGAACCCCTCGGCGTCGATCGGCACCCTCGGTAGCGGCGCCGCGAGGAAGCCGACCGCGACTCGTGCATCGCACAGCCAGAATTCCGGCGCGGCGGGTGGGTCAAGCCAGCGGTTGCTCAATCCGTTCTCCTTCCTTGGGTGGGTTCAGCTGCCGCGATAGGTGGTGTAGCTCCACGGCGTGAACAGCAACGGAATGTGGTAATGCGCCTCGGGCTCGGTGACAGTAAATCGGATCGGAACAACGTCGAGGAACGGGAGGCGCCCCGCCGCGCGGTCGCTGAGATAGAGGCCGAGCGAGAAACGCATTTCGTAAGTCCCGATCGGGACCGGCTGTGCGTCGATGAGTGGCGCTTGGGTTCGCCCATCTGCGCCGGTTACGGCTGCGGCGACGAGCCGTGCGGAACCATCATCGGCCAGCACAAAAAGCTCCACCTTGACGCCCGCCACCGGCCGGCCGCGGGCGGTGTCGAGCAAGTGCGTGGATAATTTCCCATGGACCTTCGGCATGCCCTCGCCACTGACCCGGGTGGCCAGCCGCAGGGCAGTGATGCGGGCGATCTCGTCGAGCGCGGTGCGGCGCTCGATCTCGGGCTGGCCGGCAAGGCGGCGGGAAAATTCCGCAAAGATCGAAGCCCGGGTATGGCGGCGGACGCAGATGATGAAGGGAAATCCGAAGCGCGCCCGGTATTCCGCGTTCCACCGCGCGAGCCGGGCGGTCTCCTCCGGCGTCAGCTCGTCGAGCCCAGCACCCGCCTGCTCGTCCTTTGAATGCGCGGTCAGCTGCGGCGTCTGGGCGGCAAGGCCCGCGAGATCCGGATGGTTGTTCAAAAAGCCGATCACTAGCTCTGGCGTCGCGGCGGCGAGTACCGCCAGCATCGCGTCGTGAAGGTCGGTAACAGTGCCGAATGGCCGGCGCGAGGCGGCTCCCCCAGCCACCCAGGGCGCCTGCTCGAAGATGTCGCCGAGCGCGGCGGCAAAACCTGCCTGCGCCATCTTGTTCAGCGCAGCAAGGGTGAAGGTGGGTGATTTCGTCGACATGGCAGAGGCGAGTGTGCGATTGAACGGTTGCATCCTGCCATATGGAAAAGGCGCCTTCTCGCCCAGTGACGCAACTACCGTGCCGGCAAAGGGGGGGCCTGGATATTGCGCAAAATCCCGCGGCGTCCTACCGATCAACCGGAGGTCAGGGCATGACCCTAATGCCGCTATGGATACGCGACCCCTGCGCAATCCTGGCCGAGGATGCAGAGCGTGGGATCGTCATCGCCGGCGGCAGGATCGTCGAAACGGTCTCGGCAGGCGCCATGCCGGCGACGCCCGGTTGTGCGGTTTTTGACGCCGGCAATCATGTCGTGCTGCCCGGGTTGATCAACACCCATCATCACTTCTACCAGACGCTGACCCGCGCGACGCCGGCCGCGCTCGACCGCGAATTGTTCCCGTGGCTGACCGCGCTCTACCCGATCTGGGCCCGATTGACCCCAGACCTTTTCGACAGCGCGGCGACGGTCGCCTTGGCCGAGCTCTTGTTGTCGGGCTGCACGACGACCACCGATCACCACTACGTGTTTCCAGCCGGGCTGGAGGAGGCGATCGACATCGAGATTGCCGCCGCCCGGCGCCTCGGTCTGCGCGTGGTTATGACCCGCGGATCGATGAATCTGTCGCAGCGTGATGGCGGCTTGCCTCCCGACGACGTGGTTCAGGACGAGGACGCCATCCTTGCCGACAGCGCCCGGCTGATCGACCGCTACCATCAGCCCGGCGCGCACGCGATGGTGCAGATCGCGCTCGCACCTTGCTCGCCATTCAGTGTGACCACCTCGCTGATGCGCCGGACCGCCGAACTCGCCGCCAAGTCATGCGTGCGCCTCCATAGCCATCTCGCCGAAACCCGGGACGAAGCCGCGTTTTGCGCGGCGACCTATGGCTGCACCCCGCTCGATTACCTGGAAGAATGCGGCTGGCTCAACGATCGGACATGGCTTGCGCACGGGGTCCATTTCAATAGCGCCGAGATCGCCCGGCTGGCGACGGCCGGCACCGGGGTCACGCATTGCCCGTGCAGCAATCAGGTCCTTGCCTCGGGCCATTGCCCGGTCTGCGAGATGGAGGAGGCCGGGCTCGCGGTCGGCCTCGGCGTCGATGGATCGGCGTCCAATAATGCCTCCAACCTGATGCAGGAAGTCCGCGCTGCCTTCTTAGTGCAGCGCGGCCGCTACGGAGTGACGAAGGTGACGCCGCGCGATGCATTGCGCTGGGCGACGACCGGGTCGGCTTCCTGCCTCGGCCGTCCAGAGCTTGGGGTGATCGCGCCGGGTGCGGCGGCCGATCTTGCCCTCTTCACCCTGGACGAGCTGCGCTTCGCCGGTGCGATCGACCCGCTCGCTGCCCTGGTGCTCTCCGGCGCGCATCGGGCCGACCGGGTCATGGTTGCTGGACGATGGGTCGTCGAGGCTGGCGCGATCCCCTCTCTCGACCTGGCCGCCGTGATCCGACGTCAGAACGAAGCCGCCGCGATCCTGCACGGGTGAGATCGACTCATTCGGCCGCGGCAGGCGCCGCCTCGGGTTCACCCTCGGTGCTAACCAGCTCGGGCGTCTCATAGGCGAGCAGGCTTTCCAGATGCGTCTGCGCGTCGGCGACGTAGAGATCGCGCGCGAGCCCGGCGACGAGCCGGCGCACGCCGTATTTCATGCCGCTGATCGAGGCACCCGAGAGACCCATGCTCGGGGTCGCACCGAAGGTGAAATTGTGGATGTTGGCAAGATAGGGCGCGGTGCCGGCGACCCGCTCGGTGAACTGAAAGGCATCGCCGAGATAGGGGTGGCTCGACAAGAGGGCGCTCTCCTCGCCCTCGGGCGGGGTGAAGCGATCGGCCCAGGTGGCGATGTTCCCGGCGATCGCGGCCAATTCCGGTCGCAGGCGCAGATCGACCTCGAAGCCGGTGCCGACGATCAGGAAATCGAAGCGCATCTCGCCGAGCGGAGTCTCGACCACGATCTCCTCGCCGGCCATCGCGACGGAATTCCACGGGCATCCGGTATGGTAGGCAAAATTAGGGTGCTTGCGGCAACGCCAGAAAGTGTCCTGCGGCGGCGGCTGATTAAGGTTGAAAATGTGTCGCATAAAGCGCCAGCGCAGCAAATCCGGCATCTCGGCGTAGTGGCCGAGAAAGCCCGATGATTCCATCCAGCGATAGGGGTTGATGCGCGGGATGTCGCGCCGCCTGAGGCACAGATCGACCGACAAGGCGCCGGCTTCCAAGGCGGTCGCAGCATTGTCGAAGGCCGATGCCCCGGCCCCGAGGACGCCGATGCGCCACCCAACAAGCCGCGAGAAGTCGATCTCCCGCGCGGTGTGCGCGAAGCGCTCCGGGGCCACGGCGCGGGCGACGACATCCGGGATCTGCCAGCGCCCGCTGCCGTCGATGCCGGTCGCCAGCACCACCTTGCGAGCGTAGCGTTCGACCGTCCCCTCAGGCGTCGCCAGCGTCAGGCGAAGCGCATCGCCGGCTTGTGTGATCGCGGTGACTTCGCTCAGGTTCCGCACCGGGACGCCGATCATCCGGCGCAACCAGAGGAGATAGGCCTGCCAGTCCCGGCGCGGGATCTTGCCCAGAGCCTCCCAGGCGCCGGCGCCGTATTTCGCTTCGTACCAGGCGCGCGGCGTCAGGCTGGCGATGCCCAAATCCGGACCCGTGATATGCTTTGGCGTGCGCAACGTGATCATCCGCGCAAAGGTGACCCACGGCCCCTCCAACCCTTCGGGATTGCGATCGAATACCTGGATATTGGTGATCCGTTCGCGCAAGAGGCCAAACGCGGTGGCGATGCCGCCCTGGCCGGCGCCGATGATCGCGACATCGAGCAGCTGTTTCCCGTCATGCCGCCGCGCCGGCACCCACGGACGCGCCGGATAACCGGTATAGGCCAGATCGCGGCGCGCGAGGGCCTCCAGTTCCTCGAGCGAGCGGGCGATCACCGGCGAGGCCGTTGCCTGAGTGCCGCCCATAGTCGCCATCTCCACCTGTTTCTGATGTGCTGGATCGTGCATTTCCTGCGCCATGCCGCCACAGTACATGGCACCTGGCTTGCACGAGACCCGGTTCATTGAGCAACGCCTGATCTGTTGCTCCGGAGGGGGATGATGCAACGTCGTAGATTCGCGCAACTGCTCGGGGCGGGCGCCGCCGCGGGGTTCCTGCCCGGCCTTGCCGGGCGGGCCAGAGCGGCCGAGCCGCTCAAGATCGGCTTTGTTTATCTGGGCCCGGTCGGCGATTTCGGCTGGACCTACCAGCACGACACCGCGCGCAAGGCGTGTATCGAGAAATATGGCGACGCCATCAAGACCGTCTTTGTCGAAAACGTCCCGGAAGGGCCCGACAGCGAAAAAATCCTTGCCGACCTTGCCAATGGCGGCAATCGCCTGATCTTTGCGACGTCGTTCGGCTATATGAACTATGTTCTGAAAGTGGCGAAGCGCTTTCCCAAGGTCTACTTCGAGCATGCGACCGGCTACAAGCGCGACGTCAATGTCTCAACCTACAATATTCGATTCTACCAGGGGCGCTATGTGCAAGGGGTGATCGCCGGACACCTCAGCAAATCGGGCGTTGCCGGCTATGTCGGCGCCGTCCCGGTGCCCGAGGTGGTCCAGGGGCTGAACGCATTCATGCTCGGCATGCGCAGCGTCAAGCCGGATGCGCGGCTCAAATTCATCATGGTCAATTCGTGGTACGATCCGCCGAAGGAAGGCGACGCCGCCAAGGCGTTGCTCGACCAGGGCTGCGACATCCTCACCCAGCATACGGACAGCCCGGCTCCGCTGCAGGCCGCCGCAAGCCGTGGCGTCAAGGCCTTCGGCCAATCCACCGACATGGCAAAGTTCGCCGAGGGCACCCAGCTCAGCGCCAGCGTCGATCTATGGGGGCCCTATTATATGAAGCGCATCGACGATGTAATGAAGGGGACCTGGAAGAGCACCGACACCTGGGGCGGCTTCGCCGACGGCATGCTCGCGATGTCGCCGTTCACCAACATGTCGCCGGAAGTGGCCAGCGTCGCGACCCAGAAGGTCGCCGATATCACTGAGGGCAAGAACAAGGTCTTCGTCGGGCCGCTGATCGATCAGTCCGGTGTGGAGAAAGTCGCGTCCGGGGTGGTGATGGACGACAAGGCGTTGAACGAGATGCAGTGGCTGGTGCAGGGGATCGAGGGGAAATTGACGTAGGGCCGATTGCCCATGCACCCACCGCTCTTACAGCTCGCCGGGATCACCAAGCAATTCCCGGGGTGTCTCGCCAACGACGACGTCGATCTGACGGTCGAGCGCAACCAGATCCACGCGTTGCTCGGCGAGAACGGCGCCGGCAAGAGCACGCTGGTCAAGATCATCTACGGGGTGATGCGCCCGGATGCGGGCATGATGATCTGGCAGGGCGAGCAGGTGGTAATCCAGAACCCGGCGCATGCGCGGCGGCTCGGCATCGGCATGGTGTTCCAGCATTTCTCGCTGTTCGAGGCGCTGACTGTTGTCGAGAACATCGCGCTCGGGCTGAACGATGCTAAGGACCGGGTCGGGCTCTACGGCCGCATCGTCGAGGTTTCCAGGAGCTACGGGCTGCCGGTCGACCCCGACCGGCGGGTGCATGATCTGTCGGTCGGCGAGCGGCAGCGGATCGAAGTCGTGCGCTGCCTCTTACAGAACCCGAAATTGCTGATCATGGACGAGCCGACCTCGGTGTTGACGCCGCAGGAGGTCGAACTCCTCTTCGCCACCTTGCGGCGACTCGCCGCCGAGGGGTGCTCGATCCTCTATATCAGCCACAAGCTGGAGGAAGTGCGTGCGCTTTGCCAGGCAGCGACGGTGATGCGCCTCGGGCGGGTCGTGGCGCACTGCACGCCCAGTGAGAAAACCGCGCGGGAACTCGCTTCGATCATGATCAGCGCCGAGTTGAAGCCGGCCAGCGAACGCCGCGCCGTTCCGGCGGTCGGCAAGCCCCGGCTGGTGCTCGATCGGCTGAGTTTGCCCGCGACCAGCGAGTTCGGCACATCGCTGCAGTCGATTTCGGTCAGTGTGGCCGGCGGCGAGATCCTCGGCATCGCCGGCGTCGCCGGCAACGGCCAGGGCGAATTGATGGCCGCGCTGTCCGGCGAAACGCTGGCCGGGCGGCCGGAGATGGTGATCATCGATACAGTTCCGGCCGGACATATGGGCCCTCGCGAACGGCGCCGTCTCGGCGGTTGCTTTGTCCCGGAGGAACGCAACGGGCATGGCGCCGCCACCACGATGTCACTGTCGCAGAACGGGTTTCTGTCGGCTCACCGGCGCGCGGCGCTGGTGCGGCTCGGGGTCATCGACCAACGCCGCACGCGGGCGTTCGCCGACTCGGTCATTCGCCGCTTCGATGTCCGCACCACCGGGGCGACGGCCGTCGCCCAGTCGCTGTCCGGCGGCAATTTGCAGAAATTCCTGGTCGGGCGCGAGGTCTTGCTCGATCCGGCGGTGCTGGTGATCAGCCAGCCGACCTGGGGGCTGGATGCGGGCGCGGCACTGGCCATTCACGAGTCGATCATCGCGCTGGCCGCGGCGGGTGCCGCGGTGGTCATCATCAGCCAGGACCTCGACGAGATATTTCTGCTGTCGGACCGCATCGCCGTCATTGCCGCGGGCCGGCTGTCGGAGCCGATCCCGGTGGGTGAAGCCTCGCTCGAGCGGATCGGCCTCCTGATGGGCGGGGTCTCCGCCGCTCCGGCGGATACCGTGCATGCTTAGCCTGCAGCCGCGCGGCTATGTGTCGACTTTGTGGAGCTGGGGCTCGCCGATCCTGGCCCTGGTGCTGACCGCGCTGGTCTCGGGCGGGATCTTCGCGTTGATGGGGCACCCGCCGGTGCTGACCGTCTACACCTTTCTCGTATCGCCGCTGTTCGCCCCGGACGGGCTCGCGGCATTGGCGGTCAAGGCGGCGCCGCTGGTGATGATGGGGGTCGGCCTCTCCCTCGCCTATCGCGCCAATATCTGGAACATCGGCACCGAGGGGCAGTTCACCCTGGGCGCGATCGCTGCCGGCGGGCTCGCGCTCGCTCTGCCCGATGCGCCGGGCTGGACGCTGTTTCCGGCGATGATTGCGGCCGGCATCGTCGGCGGCGCCCTGTGGGCGCTGGTGGTCGCGTGGCTGCGGACCAGCTTCAATGCGAACGAGATCCTGACCAGCCTGATGCTGACCTATGTGGCGCAGTATCTGCTGGTCTATCTGGTCACCGGCCCGTGGCGCGATCCGCGCGGGTTCGGGTTTCCGCAGACCGCGATGTTCTCCGATGCCGCCGCCGGCCCCCGGCTGGTCGAGGGCAGCAATCTGCATCTCGGACTGGTGCTGGCCCCGGTCATCGCGGCGGCGGCCTGGCTGGTGCTGGAGAAGACCGTCCTCGGGTTTCAGCTGCAGGTGCTGGGCCAGGCGCCGCGCGCCGCGCGGTTCGCCGGGTTCAACGAGAACCGGCTGATCTGGCTGGCGATGGCGATAAGCGGCGGGCTCGCGGGGCTCGCAGGGATGTTCGAGGTGACCGGGACGCAAGGGCAGCTGACCACAACGAGCAGCCCGGGTTACGGGTTCACCGCGATCATTGTCGCCTTTCTCGGACGATTGAACCCGCTGGGGGTGGTCCCCGCGGGGCTCCTATTGGCGCTGACCTATCTCGGCGGCGACGCGGCCCAGATCGAATTGGGGATGTCCAACGCGATCACCGGGATTTTCCAGGGGATCCTCCTGTTCTGCCTGCTCGGCGCCGACGTCTTGATTTTGCACCAGCCGCGCTGGCGACCGCGCCACCTCACCAAGTCTTCGCCGGTGCCGGGAGCCGGCACATGACGACGATCTTGGTCAATCTGCTGGTCAGCGTCATGGCCGCCGCGACGCCGCTCCTCTTGGCGGCGGTCGGCGAACTGGTGGTCGAGCGGGTCGCGGTGTTGAACCTGGGGGTCGAAGGAATGATGCTGGTCGGCGCCATCGCCGGCTTCGCAACGGCCCACGAGACCGGCAACCTAGTGCTGGCATTGTGCGCAGCCCTCGCCGCCGGCATGCTGCTGTCGTCGGTTTTCGCGTTGTTGACCCTGACCTTGCAGGCCAACCAGACGGCGACCGGACTCGCGCTCACGATTTTCGGCCGCGGGTTCAGCGCATTGGTCGGCGCCGGCTATGTCGGCATCGCCGCACCGACCCTGCCGCACCTCCATATCCCGGTCCTCTCCGATCTGCCGGTGCTGGGCCCGGTGCTGTTCGGTTACGACCCGCTGGTCTATTTGGCGCTGGCAAGCCTTGTCGCCGTGGCGTGGTTTCTCGCGCGCACTCACGCCGGGCTCATCATGCGCGCCGTCGGCGATCAGCATGATGCCGCGCATGTGCTCGGCTACAAGGTCATCCGGATCCGCTATCTGGCGGTGCTGTTCGGCGGTGCGATGGCCGGGATTGCCGGGGCCTACATGTCGCTCGCCTACACGCCCTTATGGGCGCAGGACATGATCGCCGGACGCGGCTGGGTGGCGCTGGCGCTCGTGACATTCGCGGCGTGGCGGCCGTTTTGGCTCTTGATCGGGGCTTGGCTCTTCGGCGGCATCATGTATCTGTCGCTCTACGTCCAGGGTCTCGGGGTGCCGGTGCCTTCGGCCTTCCTGTCGGCGCTGCCCTATATCGGCACCATCGTGGTGCTGGTCCTGATTTCGCGCGATCGGCGGCGGATCGCGCTGCATCGCCCGGCGATGCTGGGACGCGCGTTCAACGCGACCGGCTGATGGACCTCAATTCGATCGATACCGTGCTGTTGCCGCGCGCGCGTGCCGAATTGCCGGCGTGGTCGAGCGATACCGCCGTGCTCGGTGGCGGGACCTGGCTGTTTTCCGAGCCGCAGCCCACGATCCGCCGGCTGGTCGATCTAACCTCGCTGGGATGGGTGAGCCTCTTGGTCGACGCCGCAGGTCTCCACATCGCCGCGACCTGCACGATCGCGGCATTGTCTCGGTTTGCGGCGCCAGCCGACTGGCCGGCCGCCGATTTGATCGGGCTGTGCTGCGAGTCGCTCTTGGGGTCGTTCAAGATATGGAACGCGGCGACGGTCGGGGGGAACATCTGCCTGGCGTTGCCCGCCGGGCCGATGATAGCCCTCGCCGCGGCATTGGACGGCGTTGCCACGGTGTGGTGCCCGGGTGGCGGCGAGCGGCGTCTGCCGGTGGTGGATTTCGTGCAGGGCGAGCGCCGCACGGCTCTCGCCGAGGGCGAAATCCTGCGCGGCGTCTCGTTGCCGCGTGCCGCCCTCCAGCGGCGCTTCGCGTTCCGCCGGATGTCGCTGACCCAGCTCGGCCGCTCGGCGGCGCTGGTGCTCGGCACCCGCGATCGCGACGGCGGCTTTCGCTTGACCCTGACCGCGGCGACCACGAGGCCGATCTGCCTCGCCTTCCCCGCGTCGCCGTCGCCCGCGGAAGTGGCGGCGCGGATCGACGCGGCGATCAGCACCCCCGGTCTCTGGCACGACGACATCCATGGCGACCTGGCGTGGCGGCGCCACCTCAGCCTCGTCTTCGCCGAGGAGATCCGGCAGGAGCTGAGCGGGCCGTGACGATAGAGGTCAACACTCGGGCCGTTGCGACCGCCCCGCGCCCCGGGCAGTGCTTGCGCACCTTCCTGCGTGAAGCGGGCTGGTTCGGGGTCAAGAAAGGCTGCGATACCGGGGATTGCGGCGCCTGCACCGTCTGGGTCGACGGCGAGCCGGTGCATTCCTGCCTCTATCCGGCGCATCGTGCCATCGGCCGGCAGGTCACCACGATCGAAGGGCTGGCGGCGCCGGACGGCGCGCTGCACCCGATGCAGGCACAGTTCGTCGCCGCCCAGGGCTTCCAGTGCGGCTTCTGCACGGCTGGAATGATCATGACCGCCGCGAGCCTCGATCAGGCGCAGCTGGTGGCGTTGCCCCGGGCGCTCAAGGGCAATCTCTGCCGCTGCACCGGCTATCGCGCGATCAGCGATGCGATCCGCGGCGCGACGCATGTCGAGGAGGCCGAACCCGGCGAAGCGTGCGGGCGCAGCCTGGCGGCGCCGGCCGGACCGCAGGTGGTGACCGGGGGCGCCCGCTTCACGCTCGATGTCGCGATGCCCGGCATGCTGCATATGAAGCTGCTGCGCGCGCCGCACGCCCATGCCCGCATCCTCGGGATCGACGCGGCGGCGGCACTCGCGCTCCCAGGAGTGCGCGCCGTCCTGACCCATCTGGACGCGCCGCAGCGCCGGTACTCGAGCGCACAGCACGAGCACACCGACGCCGATCCGCTCGACATGAGGGTGCTCGACGACACCGTGCGCTTTGTCGGCCAGCGCGTCGCGGCGGTGGTGGCAGAGACCGAGGCGGCTGCGGAAGCGGGTTGCCGGCTGCTGGAGGTTTCCTACGACGTGCTGCCGGTGCTTCTCGATCCGGCGGCAGCCCGCGCCGAGCCGGCCGATCTGGTGGCCGAATTGCACGGCGGCATCGGCGATGTGGCGGCCGGGCTGGCGGCGGCGGATGTGACCTATGCGGCAGAGTACGAGACCCAGCGCACCCAGCATGTGGCGCTCGAGACCCACGCGGCGATCGGCTGGCTCGACGATAGCGGGCGGCTCTGCCTGCGCTCCAGCACCCAGACCCCGTTTCTGACCCGCCGGAGCTTGTGCACGCTGTTCGACCTGCCGCCGGCCCAGGTTTATGTCGAAGCCGGTCGGATGGGCGGCGGGTTTGGCGGCAAGCAGGAGATGCTGGTCGAAGACATCGTGGCGCTGGCGGTTTTGCGTGTTGGCGCGCCGGTGCGGCTCGAATTGACCCGCGAGGAGCAGTTCTGCGCCACCACCACCCGCCATCCGATGCGGATCAAGGTGCAGCTGGGCGCGACGCGGGACGGCGTCTTAACGGCGATCGGGATCGAGGTGCTCTCCAATACCGGCGCCTACGCCAACCATGGCATCGGCGTCCTCTTCCATGCCTGCGGCGAGCCGGTGGCGGTGTATCGCTGCCCGAACAAGCGGGTCGATGGCTATGTGGTCACCACCAATACCGTGCCGGCCGGCGCGTTTCGTGGCTACGGGCTCCCCCAGACCGGGTTCGCCATGGAATCGGCGATGGACGAGTTGGCGCGGCGCCTCGAACTCGATCCGATCGCCTTGCGGCGGCGCAACGTGGTGCAGGACGGCGAGGCGATGGTCTCGTTTCGAGGCGCGCCGGACGATGTGGAGATTGGAAGCTATGGGCTCGACCAGTGCCTGACGCTGGTTGAACAAGCCCTGGCGGCTAGCGATGACGCCGCACCCGATGGCTGGCTGGTCGGACAGGGGCTGGCGTTGTCGATGTGCGACACGATCCCGCCACGCGGCCACATCGCCGACGCGCGCGTGGCCCTTGCCGCCGACGGGATGTTCGATCTCGCGGTCGGCACCGCGGAGTTCGGCAACGGCACCAGCACGGTGCATACGCAGATCGCCGCCGCGGTGCTCGGCACCGTGGCGGCGCGCATCCGGCTGCGCCAATCCGATACCGACGCCGTCCCACACGACACCGGCGCCTACGGCTCGACCGGCACGGTGGTGGCGGGCACCGCGACGCTGCGGGCAGCCGAGGCGTTGCGACAGCTAATCCTCGAGCGCGCGGCCGAACAGCTTAGCGTCGCCGTTTCAGGATTAGCGCTGGCGTTGGATCACGTGGTCGCTGGGCCGATGCAGGTGGGGCTGAGCGCGTTGGCGCCGTTAGAGGCCGGCGGGCATTGCGACGGCACGCCGCGCTCGGTGTCGTTCAACGTGCACGGCTTCCGCGTCGCGGTAGAGCCGCAGACCGGCGAATTGCGGATCTTGAAGAGCGTGCAGGCGGCGGATGCCGGGCGGGTGATCAACCCGATGCAGTGCAAGGGCCAGATCGAGGGCGCCGTCGCGCAAGCCTTGGGGGCGGCTTTGTACGAGGCTGTGATGCTGGACGATGCCGGGCAGGTTACCAGCCGCGATCTGCGCAGCTATCATATCCCGACCTGCGCCGATGTGCCGCCGACCGAGGTATTGTTCGCCAAGACGACGGATCGGCTCGGGCCGCTCGGTGCCAAGTCGATGAGCGAGGCGCCGTACGACCCGGTGGTGCCCGCCTTGGCAAACGCCATCCGCGATGCGACCGGCGTGCGGTTTCTGTCGACCCCAATCCGGGCCGATCGGATCTGGCGGGCATTAGACGCCGCCCGGTCGGCTATTCCTGATGCCTGACGATCTTCTCCATCTCCGCGCGGCCTTCGCAGTGGCGGCGCGTGCCCGTGCCGGCGGAGACCACCCGTTCGGCGCCGTCCTGGTCGGGCCGGACGGCAACGCGCTCATGGAACAGGGCAACGGCTATACCGCCGAGGGCGGCGACATGACCGCCCACGCCGAGCGCCTTTTGGCGACCCGCGCGTCGAAGACCCACCCAGCGGAATTTCTTGGCCACTGCACGATCTACGTATCGGCCGAGCCCTGCGCGATGTGCAGCGGCGCAATCTACTGGGCCGGGATCGGGCGAGTGGTCTACGGACAGTCTTAATCAGCGCTGAAGCGGCTCACCGGCGCCCATCCGGAAAACCCGACCCTGGATCTACCGTGCCGCGTGGTGTTCGCCGCCGGCCAGAGGCGGGTCGAGATCGTCGGTCCGTTACTGGAGGATGAGGCGGCGGCGCTGCACGCGGGGTTTTGGACGCCGAAGGTTCAGCGCCGGCAATCTCAGCACGATCAATAGGGTGGATAGTGCGCAGGGGCGCGAAAGCCATACCCGAGCCGGCATGTCCCGTATCTTGATCTTGACCTCGACCCGAACGTGAGGAAGAACCCGCGGTGGGCACTCAGCCGAATGCGCGCGGACTGACGCGCAACCCCAAATACGCCACGATCCGCAATGTGTTGCGCAATCGTATCCTCGCTGGTCGGTACGGCCTGGGCAACCAGCTGCCCTCGGAAAGCGCATTGATGAGCCAGTTCGCCGTCAGTCGCGTGACGGTGCACCTCGCACTTGATGCGCTGCGCGCGGTCGGGCTTGTCGAGAGCCGCCAGGGCAACGGTCATTTCGTGCGCCCAGTGCGGGCGATCCAGGATCTGGGCCGGTTCACATCTCTGCGCGCCCAACTACTGCCTACGCTTCCGGCCAGCGGCGCGCCAGAGCGAAGCGGTTGATACCGCGGCCTGCCACATTGGTTTTCGCTGCGTCGTGCGCGTGTCGGGGTCCGCCTTCCACACATAACCAGCCTGCCGATCGTATCGGCGTCCAGCAACCCCTACAGTGGAATCGCGCCGCCCATCGTCGTCCGATGCATCAGCCGTCGCTGCGGCAGGTCGTAATCCTGGACGGCGCGGTGCTGCACCGTGCAATTGTCCCACATCAGCAGGTCCCCAGGACGCCACTGGTGGCGATAGATGAAGGCGGGCTTGACGATGTGATCCGCGAGCGCAGCGATCAGCGCCTCGGCTTCCTCCGCCTCGATGCCCTCGATCCCGGTACAATCGTCGCGCATGACGTACAGGCATCTGCGCCCGGTAAAGGGATGCGTGCGGACGAGCGGATGCTTGACCGGCGGGTAGCGGTCGATCTCGGCTTGAGTGGGTGGGAAGGCGCGCTTGCGGCCGCTGAAGTCGAACACCGCGCGGCCCCCATCGATCCGCTGGCGGACCGACACGGGCAAGGCATCCCACGCCGCGGCGGTGCTGGCGAATTCGGTGTCGCCCAGGGTCAGGCCGAACAGATCGGGGATTTCGAGCGCGTAGAGCATCGTGCCGCGGGGCGGCCGCGCGCTGTAGCACATGTCGCTATGCCAGTTCTCGCCGGCGCGGCGGACACCGACCGGGTGGCCGTTCTCGGTTGCATTGGATACCACGACGATCTCCGGGCTGCCCGGCACGCTCCACCGTTCGCCGAAGATGTTGAATTCGATCTCGCCAAAGCGGCGGGTGAAGGCAACCTGTTGCGGCGCCGAGATCTGCTGGCCGCGGAAGAAGATCACGCCGTGATCGTTATAGGCCCGCTCGATCGCGGCGAAGCTGGCATCGTCAACGGGTTGGGCCAGATTGACTCCGCGGATCTCGGCGCCGAGCACAGCGCCGGTCGGAATGACCTCGATAGACATGGATAATCCTTCCGTGGGTCGTGCCGCGCCAGTTGGGAAGGGCGAACGGGCACGAGCCTACTCCATCCGCCTCGATCGGCACACGCACCGCACGCTACGGGCGCGAGCAGTTACGGCCGGCTTGGCTGTGCAGCGTGGTGGCCGTTGCGCTGGAGGCGCTAGCCAGGAGCCCGGGCGGGAGATCGGCACCTCTTCCTCGGTCATGTCGGCCGGGATATCGGCGAAGAGCGGGATGCTCAGATAGCGCTCACCGGTGTCCGGCAGCATGCAGAGTATGGTTGAACCCTTGGGCGCTTCGGCGCAGACCCGCAATGCGCCGGCAAAGGTCGCGCCGCGAGCGGCCCGATGTCCGCGAATAATACAAGCGAGGAGTAACCGCATGAAAATCCCTACGCTGCCATTTACGGTGACAGACTGGTCCGGCATTCCCCCGACGGTGCATCCTGGCGAGACCGGACAAGCTATCTGGCGCACCTTCACCATCGGCGATTTGCGTGTGCGCCTGGTAGAATATTCCGCGGGGTATCTGGCGGATCACTGGTGCGATCTCGGGCACGTTCTTTATGTCGTCGAGGGACAACTCGATACCGAACTTCGCGATGGACGAAAATTCGAGCTGCGGCCTGGTATGAGTTATCAAGTGTCCGAGCACGGTGATGCGGCGCATCGTTCTTCGACGGCAACGGGCGCCAAGCTTTTCATCGTCGATTAGCGGCGAGGCTCCGGAATGGCGACGGTCGATGAGCGGCACCCAAAAGCCGTATGATGCGGAACAGGTCCGGCGCCTCGGCGAAACCACGATCGCCTATTACGATCGGTTTGCACGGGCGTTCTGGAACGGTACGCGACACCACGATGTCAGCCAGAATTACGCGGCATTCCTCAGTCCGATAGAGGGCGATCCACCTTATTCGATTCTTGATCTCGGTTGCGGACCCGGCCGCGATCTCAGTTATTTTCGATCCTTGGGGCACGAAGTCAAGGGGCTCGATGGATCGCAGCAATTCGTCACCATGGCGCGGGCGCATTCAGGCTGCGAGGTGCTCTGTCAGGATTTGCTGGCTTTGCGATTGCCCGAGAGCCGCTTTGACGGAATTTTTGCCAACGCCTCGCTGTTCCATGTGCCGAGCCAGGAATTGCCGAGGGTTCTGCTGCGACTGTTCAAGACGTTGAAGCCGCGCGGTGTCCTGTTCTCATCAAATCCCAGAGGGAACAACGAAGAGGGTTGGAGCGACGGTTGTTACGCCTGCTTCTTCGACCTCGACACTTGGCGCGATTATGTGACTTCAGCCGGCTTCGTGGAGCTGGACCATTACTACCGCCCGCCCGACCTGCCGCGAGAGAGGCAACCCTGGCTCGCGACCGTTTGGCGCAAGCCCTAACGGGGAGCCTGCGACATGCCGCTGCCGTTGCTCCTGCTGCAGGACATCAGCCTGACCCTCGGCGTGACGCCGCTGCTTTCCGGCGCGGCTCTCGCCATCGCATCCGGTGACCGGATCTGCCTGGTCGGTCGCAACGGTTCCGGCAAATCGACCTTGCTCCGCATCGCCGCCGGGCTCGCTCAGCCCGATTCCGGAGAGCGCTTCGCCCAGCCTGGCGCCACGATCCAATACCTGTCGCAGGAACCCGATCTATCCGGCTTCGGCACCACCCTCGCCTATGTCGAGGCGGGGTTTGATAAGGCGGCGGACGGTCGCCACCGAGCGCGGTACTTGCTCAAGGAACTCGGCCTTTCGGGCGATGAAGGCCCGGCGTCCTTGTCCGGCGGCGAGGCACGCCGCGCCGCTCTGGCTCGCGCCCTGGCTCCCTCGCCCGACATCCTGCTGCTCGACGAGCCGACCAATCATCTGGACCTGCCCGGCATCGAATGGCTGGAACGGGAACTGGCCGGGATGCGCTCCGGCATCGTCCTGATCAGCCACGACCGCCGGCTGCTCGAACGGTTCTCGCGTAGCACCGTGTGGCTCGACCGCGGGATTACCCGGGTATTGGATGAGAGTTTTTCGGCATTCGAGATGTGGCGCGATGCAATCCTCGGGCAGGAAGCTATCGAGCAGCACAAGCTCGGCCGCAAGATCGCGATGGAGGAGGATTGGTTGCGCTATGGCGTCACCGCCCGGCGCACACGCAATCAACGGCGGCTCGCCGAATTGCACGCGCTGCGCCGCCGGCGTCGAGAGCACCGCGGCGCGACCGGGGCGGCCCGGCTCGACGCGGCAGAGGCCGATTTGTCCGGTCGGCTCGTCGCGGCCGTGGAGGGCATCTCCAAAGCTTATGGCGACCGCACCATCGTGCAGAATTTTTCGACGCGGGTCATGCGGGGCGACCGGGTCGGCGTTGTCGGCCCGAACGGCGCCGGCAAGACCACGTTGCTCAACCTGCTGACCGGCGTGCTCGGCCCCGATTCGGGCGAGATCCGGCTCGGCACCAACCTGGCGCAGATGGCGCTCGATCAGCGCCGCGAGAGCCTCGACCCGGAGCAGACCCTGGCCGAGGCACTGACTGGCGGCAACGGCGACACGGTGCCGGTCGGCGGCCAAAGCCGGCATGTGATCGGCTACATGAAGGACTTCCTGTTCCGCCCGGAGCAAGCCCGCACCCCGGTCGCCGTGCTGTCTGGCGGCGAGCGCGCCCGGCTCACCCTGGCACGCATCTTCGCCCGGCCGTCGAACCTGCTGGTGCTGGACGAGCCGTCGAACGATCTCGATCTGGAAACGCTCGACCTCTTGCAGGAGAAGCTCGCCGAATACGCCGGCACGGTGTTGCTCGTCAGCCACGACCGCGACTTCATCGACCGCGTGGTTACCTCGGTGATCGCCAGCGAAGGGAACGGCCGCTGGATCGAGTACGCCGGCGGCTACACCGACATGCTGGCGCAGCGGGAAGCCGCGCAGCGCCAAACGCCGCGGTCAAAGGCTCGCGGCCTCAAGCAATCCCGGCCCGCCCCGCAAAAAAGAGGAACATCAGCGGGCAATTTGCGCCGAATGAATTTCAACGATCAACGGGCGCTGGAGCTGCTGCCGGCGCGGATTGCGGAATTAGAGACGCAGATTACCGAGCTCAATGCCGTCCTGGCCGACGCGGACCTATATGCACGTGATCCGGCCCGGTTCGGCGCCACAGCGGCAGCGCTCGCCGTCGCGCGCGACGAACTGACGGCGGCCGTGGAGCAGTGGCTGACTTTGGAGACGCTGCGCGAAGAGATCGAAGCGGCCGAACCACGGTCCTGATGCGGCGCCCTCAAAGGACGACGCGGTCGCGGGCCTAGGCTCACGCGGGCGACGTACCGCCCCTCTCGGCGAGTTACCTGGTTCGCCTTGGTCAACGCGGTCAGCGCGTTCGATGCGGACATCTCGCCGGTCTTGTCGCCCTTCAAACCCATGCGCTCTAAAAGTTCTCCTCGCGTATGCCGTGTGGGAGGAAAAAACTCAATGATTTTAGCTGGCTGGGGGACTAGGATTCGAACCTAGTGTCCCGAATCTGAAGTTCGCGATATCACTGATTCGTATGGATCTGCCAGACTCTTCCGCGCGGCACAGCGGGGGAGTGATGGCGAGTCGGAAGCTACCGAGGCTAGATTTGAGTGCTG
>Ga0182024_10001964_pt1 | contig 51904 bp, 52 predicted proteins | sample P32metaG_FD_120480 | JGI IMG/M metagenome (GOLD analysis project Ga0182024, IMG submission 120480) | Permafrost microbial communities from Stordalen Mire, Sweden - P3-2 metaG (Illumina Assembly) | ecosystem: Environmental > Terrestrial > Soil > Wetlands > Permafrost | place: Sweden: Stordalen... | reverse complement strand
TGTCAATACCGAACGCAAAATTGCCGACGCGATTAGACGCGCTATACGCGATCGCCGAGCCATGGGGATACATTTTGCTACCCCCAAATTTTGCCATTTCGCGCGCTCGGAAGACTTTTTCCGCTGCCTGGTCAGCTTGGGGCTATTTCCACGGCTGAGCGGAGCCCCAAGCTGAAGATGGGGCTGACCGAGGCGCTCGAAGACTCCGTGTTTTCGAGAGTGTCGATGCCTGACACTACCTCCTGCGTTCCACCGGAGGCCGCGGCGCCCATCGGGCAAACGCGATTCGCGAGCCCGATCCAGGCGTCGCCGCGGTGTAGGTCACTTCCTGGCCTGGCGTTTGCGCGAAAGCTCGAATCGCGGCGTCCGAAATCGCAGCAGACCCGTCGTCGGGAATAAAATTATTCGCGACCGGGTCGTACAAAAAGCCCATGATTCGGCCGTCGCGAACCACCTGTACGACAAGATCGCATTCCGTCACCGTGCCGTTCAGCGATTTCGAAACGAACGGCGCGCCCGCACGCTGGATCAGCAGATCGATGCGCGGTCCGGCGGCGCCGCTGTTCGTCGACGTCAGCGTCACCTGCTGGCCCACGATAGGCGCGAGGTCGCTGTCGAATGCTAGCAGATACTGTTCCACGCCCTGACGAGTGGCATCGGGATTCGTTTGCGGGAAGCCCGAGTTCGAAGTCGGCGCGAAGACCGCGGCAGTCAGAAAACGGAAAATCGTATCGGTAGAGCCGTCACCGGTGAAGCCGAAGCCGCGGATCTGATCGCCCACCGGCCCGGTGTCTGCCTGCTGAAAGAAGCTGACCACAGGGTTTCCGAACATCCCGATTTTGGCGTACACGTTTCGCAACTGAGGAATTTTGACGACCTGTGTAAGGCCCTCGAAGCTTTGGTTGCCGCCGGTGCCGAAGAATCCGTTGGACGAATCGAGCGTGTGGCATCCATTGCAACTGAAAGACGACGGACCGGCGACCGCGGACACTAACGCATTATTGATGCCGTCCGAAGGGCGAGCGCCCGAATAGAACGCCTGCCCCACCTGCTGCGCGGCGGTGAGCGAATTGTCCAGATTGCGCACCGGATTGGGCGGCGGAAGCACTTGCAATTGGAAATCGGCGAACATTTGCATTTCGGCTTGCGACGGCTGGTTAGGGCTTCCAATCAAGGTTTGAAAGGCGCCGCCGAAATTCAGAAAGGACAAATTGGAGTTGAACGGATCGGTGCCGTAGATGCCTGTCGAGCGGTCGCCGCGCCAGTGCATGGCTCCGGAATTATTCATGCCGCGCAGAGTCTGCGTGGTGAACGGCCCCTTCATCGGGTGGAAATCGGCGAGGGTGTTGCTACCGTTAATCGGTGTCGAGACGCCGGTTGACAAGCCGAACTCGATCGCAAGGGTGATCAAGTTACCGAAGTTAATCGGGATCGGACTCTTGGTCACTGCATTGTCGGGATTGCCCAGATCCCACGCCAGATCGTCGATGTCGCCGAAGATATGGCAGCTGGCGCACGCCGCTTCGCCGTTGCCCGAAAACTGCGTCGCGTCGTAGAGCATCGGCCGGCCGCGCACAATGGACGCAGGCTCCGGATTGAGCATCTCGAATCTGGAAATCTCCCGGTTGGAGCGAAGATCAATCGTCTTCACCGCGTCGTCGAATCGGGTCGTCACATAGAGCAGGCCACGGGCTTCGTCCAGCACCACTCCGCTTGGGCCTCCACCGCTGACGGAAATATAATTCGCGCTGTCTGTCACCGGATTGAACGAGTCCGCTTCGAGCGAGCTGGTTTTGAAAACGCCGATCTTACTGGAGCCGAACGCGGCGACGTACAGCGTGGCGCCGTCGCTGGAAACCGCCATTTGGAGCGGCGTGGACAAACTGTGCGTCTTCGCCGTCGGATCGAAGCCGGGAGATCCCGCGAGTTGGGTGTAATCGATGTGTTTATTCAGATGGTGAGGCGTGACCGTCGTCCCCGAAATAACGGTAATGCGCGCTTCGGCCAGGTGCCCCTGCACGGTATGGCCGGCATAAGTTCCCGGCCCTTCGAACCGGACGTTGTTAATGGCGTCTGTATTCGAAACGTACAGATTGCCGGTAACCGGATTCGCAGCCATATTGAACAGCGTCGTCCCAACGTGCGCGAAGGACGCGGTTTGCTTCAGCGTATTGGCGTCGAAAGAGAACACGTCTGTATCGGGCAGAGTGAAGCGCACGGAGCTGTCCCAAATCCGGTTGAGCTCATCCACCCAGTGGCCGTTGATGAATTTCACGATCAGCCCGACTTCGGGCGCGGGCTCTCCCGAAGCATCGGTCGCGGGGCCGGGATTGCCGCCGGGACTCGTCGAACCATCGGAAAGCGTGCAGGGTTTGCTCGGCTGAAACCCGGTGCAGATCCGGCCCTGGCTAACGGTCGTGGTCTGGTTGCCCGTCTTGAACCCTGCGACGTAGACCGTGTGGCCATCTGGAGCCACGGCCAGCGCGCGCGGCGTATCGGTGAAAAAACTCAGGATGCTGAGAGGCGTTCCGCCGGCGGTGGCGCCAAGGTTCGCAGGATCGAAGACCCAGACGTCGGCGCGAGGAATACCTGGAGACGTCATCTGCGGATCGCCCGCGCCGGGAACGCTCCCAATGGAGGGATCCGTGCGCTGCTGGCCACGATGCGCGGTGGTCACGAAGGCGCGAACCGGCGATCCCGCGAACACAATATCGCGCGGCTCATCGCCGACGAGCAGCGTGCGGATCACGTGCGGCGTCCCGGTGAGGCTCACGATACTGACGCTATCGGAGAGCTGGTTGGTGACCCAGACTTCCGTGCTGGTTCGAGCCGCGACGGCCACCGGCTCCAGGCCAACCGGCACGCGATACGTCAAATTCAGCTTGCCCGAAGTGAGGTCGAAGATCTCGAGCGTGCCGTTCGGCGTGTTGACGGCGAACAGCGTGGCGCCGTCGGCGGACATCGCAAGAGGACGCACGTGGCCGCTTTCGAATTCGACGAAAGAGGGTCCGTTGGAAGAGGCGGAAACGGTGGTCCGGTTTAAAAGCCACGCGACGAGCGCGAGCGCCACCACTGCAATAACGATTCGGCGCATGGATCATTCAATGATACCAGTCAGAGGCCGAAACACAGGACGTTCGGTCCGGCGATGGTGGCGAATCTCCAAGGTAAAGTGGCCGCCGTCGCATCGGTTAGCCCTGCTAGGGGAGGGCGGCTCCGCGCACTGTTCGACCAGATCTCCTGCCGTAGCTTTCCTGGCGCTACGCCGGTGGAAGCTTAGCAAGAAGCGTCTGGGGGATCGGGACCGGATGCGATAGATTAATCCACGCTCCCGTTGAGCTCATGATTGCCACGACCGTGTTGCTTGCGAGCTTGAATTGATACTGCCCGAGCGTCAGCGTAGCGGCGGTCCTAACGACAGCGCCCGACTGCATCGTGTGCGTCAGACCGGAACCTTGTTTAAAGAAACTGATGTTCTGGCCCGTCGAGTCGATAAAAAACGACGCCGCGAAGAGGTCCCTTGCTAGAGCGCGCGCATCGATCAATCCGAGGGGCGGAGGCCGGCGGTGTCCGATGGGAGTCGGTGGATTCACGAGTCTGCCGAGCGGCGACTGCACGACCCAGTCGGCATAATCGTCCGCGAAGGAATATTGGTCCGCGGAAACGGTCGAGCTTTTGCCCAGGTACGAAGCGTATTCATTTTTCTGCGCCGACGTGAGAACGTTACCATATAAATAGAATCCAACCGCCCGCGCCAGCTCCGCGTCGACCGGCGTGGGAGCCGTCAGGCGCTGTGAATAATCCCCCAGATAGAACGTGATGGCGTTGCCCTTCACCGTCCAATCTCCCTGAACTCCGTTGTACGGCGACCCCGCATCGGGCTCGGATTGGATCAGCGTGATGCCGGTGAGATGGCTGGCCGGCAACACGTTGAGGATCGAATCGAGCCCCTGTGTCTCCGCGGGAGTGAATTGACCGGCCTGCCCGCCAGTCTGGAGAATCTGGATGCTCACGGTAGTGCCGGCGCGTGTGAATTGCTGGGAAATCGGCAGCTCGCTGGCGAAAAAGGAAGGCAGCGGTACTGGCGTGGGCAGATTGACCTGGGATGCAGTTCCGATTTGATAGGCGACAACCTTTCCGTTCTGTAAGAAGAACTGGTAGGAGGAGCCGAACGCAATAACGGAACTACTCACAGTAACCGCCAGTTGGTCGGGGGGCGGGTAGACCCACGCGCCGCTGATGGTCTCTGTATCCGAATAAAAAAAAGCCTGACTCGTCGGCCAGTTCGTGAATACGCCAGCCATGAAGAGAATTTGCCCGACGTGGGCCGTCTGCAAGGCGAAACTAAGGGTGCTATAGCTGTCGACTGTCCAGTTCGGAAAGCTTAAGAACCAATCAGTGATCGACGCAGGTATCGCCGCCCATTCCTGCTGTTGCTGCGGGGTAAGACCATTATAGGCGAGGGTCGACATTTCAATCGGGAGCACTTCGTTAAAGTTATACGGCGTACTCTGACGACTGGTCAGACTCGGGAGATAAAGAATGATGCCTCCGTCAGCAGTAAGGGTCGCAAGGGCGCTTGGATTGGCCGGGTTCGAACCATATGGCTGCGCTTGTACATACTTCACGGCTTTGAGCTGAGATTCGGGATATCGCGCCAGGCCCTCAAGAAGCGCGGTTATTTCAGCTGACGTTAACTGATACTGCGGGTCCGCGGAAGTGCTGCTGATGGTAATCTGCACGGCAGTGCCCGGGATCGTGTAAATCGCCGGTGAGGTTTGAGCACCGGCCGACGAAAGAACCACGGCGCCGAGCAGCAACCACTTTTTCGCCACGACTTCCATTTTGGCTTCCGACCTTTTCGTAGTATAGTGCAACCCGCTTGATGCGGGACGCATGATCGAAGAAGAGGCCCTCATGACCGTCCGCGAAAATGTTCACCAACTCGTCGACACGCTGCCGGAAGACTGCCTCGCGGACGTGCTTGACTACCTGGCGGACCTCGACGACACAAACGACATCGGCGCGGAAACCGAAGCCGCCATCAGGGAAGGCCTCGAAGATATCCGTGCCGGCCGCACCTTGACTATCCAGGAATACCGCCGGACCGCCGCGCACATCGCGATGGGGCGCACGTGGCCGCTTTTGAATTCGACGAAAGAGGGACCGTTCGAAGAGGCGGAAACGGTGGTCCAGTTTAAAAGCCACGCGACGAGCGCGAGCGCCACCACTGCAATAACGATTCGGCGCATGGATCATTCAATGATACCAGTCAGAGCCCGAAACACAGGACGTTCGGGCCGGCGATGATGGCGATGAACTGTTTGCCGCCGAGCAAGAACGTCATGGGCGACGCTTTCATGGGCACGTTGGTGGGAAAGTGCCACAGTGTTTTTCCGCTCCTCTCGTCCACGGCGGCAAATGCGCCGTTGGGATCCGAGTAGAACACCAGGCCTCCGGCGGTCGCCATCACTCCGGGCCACACCTTTGGGACTGACGTTCCAGTCATCGGAATTTCCCAGGTCACGTTGCCGGTATCGATGTTAATCGCGCGCAGAAATTTTTGTGCCGGTTCCAGCTTCGGTTCAGCCGCCTTCCAGTTTTTCCCCACGCGGCATTCCTCCAGCGTCATCACGTAAAAAAGACGCGTGACGGCACTGAACGCCACCGAATCCCAGTTCGCCGCGTCCACAGGACAATCGAGGGCGGGCGCGGTTTCAGGCGAAGGCAGAGGACGGCCATCCGCTCCAATCCCGCGCGTCCATGTCATTCGCTTGGCGAACGCTTTGGCCAGCAGTAACTCGCCGCTAATCCGGTCGAGCACGTAGAAAAACCCGTTGCGATCGGCATGGAGCAGTAATTTTCGCTGCTTGCCGCGATACTCCGTGTCCACCAGAACCGGCGGTTCAGTCGCATCCCAATCATGCACGTCATGTGGAGTGAACTGATAGTGCCACTTCATTTCACCCGTGTGCGGATTCAGCGCGAGAATGCAATCCGAAAAAAGATTGTCACCCTGTCGGTCGCGATCCATGGAATCGGGATACGGATTTCCGGTCGGCCAATAAAGCGTGTCACTTTCCGCGTCGTAGGCACCGGTGAGCCATGTTGCGCCGCCGCCGAACAGGGGCTCGGCGCCCCTCCAAGAATCGGCCCCAACGTCGCCTTTCAGAGGAATCGTCCATCTGCGCCACAACCGCTCTCCCGTCGACGCCTGGTAGCTCGAAAGAAATCCGCGCATGCCGCGATCCCCTCCGGAAACGCCGGCGATAATCGCGTCGCCCACCGCCAGCGGAGCCACGGTCGAGCCATAATGCATCGGCTCATCCGGCATGTACACCTCCCAGACCAGCGCGCCGGTGATGCGATTCAACGCCAGCAGGTGCGCGTCGTCCGTCGCCAGGAACACGTTGTTCCCCAGAATCGCCACGCCGCGATTGGTGCCGAGCGCCGCGTCGCCCGACAGGCCCTGCGTTCTGGGGCGCGAATATTTCCAGATCTGCCGGCCCGTTGACGCGTCCAGCGCGATCGCCTGATTCGGACCCGTGACGTACATCACGCCGTCGGCAACCAGCGGCGTCGCTTCGAGGCCAAAGTGATCGATCGGGAAAACCCATTTCAAATTCAACCGGGAGACGTTCCCCGTATTGATCTGTTTCAGATCGCTATAGCGATTGCCGTTCAGGATGCCGTTGTAAGTCAGCCAGTCGCCGGGCCGCGGATTTTTTATTCGCTCGAAAGTGATTCCAGCCTCCGCTGAAGTGGTGACGCCGGGTTCCGGCTCCGTGCCTGTCAGCCTGCTCAAATACGCCAATAAATCCGGCGTTGCGACGGCAGGCTTCATCGGCGACGGCTCGTCGCGCACGGAAGCGATCTGATTCTGGTCGAGAAGATAAAACTGTCCGTCGAGCCCCTGCAATTGCAGATCGAAATTCGTCCTTCCGCGCGCAAATCCGCGCAGGCTTCGCCCGTCCTTCAATTCGACGGCCAGCAACTTATAACCGGGCGTAATGCGCGCATTCGGGTCGCGCAGGACCTGGCGAATTTCATTCAACGTCATCTCGCGAGCCACGTTCGATAGATCCGGCCCGACGGCTTTCCCCCGGCCGCGCACCATGTGACACGCGCCGCACTCTCCTTTTCCGAAAAAGAACTCTTGCCCGGCGGTCACAGATCCCTGTACGGGATTCTCCGCCGCGGGCGAATTCAACGAATGCACGAACGCGGCGAGAACATCCAGTTCCGCGTCGGGCAAATGAAACGAAGGCATCCCCGACGACGGCGCACCCTGATAAATAAAACTTCGCAACTGCGCGGTCGACCGGCTCCGCACGGAACGGCTGCCCGCTAGCTTCGGCCCCTGCGCGCTTCCCTGGGCATTCTCGCCGTGACACGCGGAGCAGTGCTGCGCGTAGGCCGTCTGCCCCGGGTCCTGGGCGATCGCCGCGGCAGCCGCAAGCAGGAATGAGATTCCTTTACTCTTCATCGGTCCACGTATCTTAGTCTACGAGCTTATGCACATCTCCTGGCTGCGCCGGAAACCCGACAATCGAACAACACATCCAGACCATCCGGAAAAAGACGATGCTTCACAACCAGTCCCTGAGCCGGCGTCCCGCGCTTTCGCTAATCACTGTGAGAATGCACCCGCCTTTCCGGCCTCCCCGACGCCGTCAGACCCGATGCAACCTGCGCTTCCAGCCACTCGATCACCGTCTCCAGCCCCTCGCCCGACTTCAGATTCGTGAACACAAACGGCAGTTCCCCACGCTGCCTGCGGGCATCGCGATCCATCACCTCGAGCGAGGCCCCGACATGCGGCGCCAGATCGATTTTATTGATCACCAGCAGCCCGCTGCGCTTGATCCCCGGCCCGCCTTTGCGCGGAATTTTATCGCCTCCCGCTACGTCGATCACGTAAATGGACGCGTCCACCAGCTCCGGGCTGAAGGCCGCGGCCAGATTGTCGCCGCCGCTCTCGACAAACACCAGTTCCAGCCCCGCGTGCGCGGCTTCCAGCTCCTCGATGGCTTCAATGTTCATCGACGCGTCCTCGCGAATCGCCGAGTGTGGACAGCCCCCGGTTTCCACGCCACGCACCCGGTCGGCGGGCAGCGTGCCCTGGCGAATCAGGAATTCGGCGTCTTCTTTGGTGTAGATGTCATTGGTGACGACGGCTAAGTTTTTAGCAGGCCAGAGCCGCCTGCTCAGGCAATCCACCAGCGCCGTCTTCCCGCTGCCCACCGGCCCTGCCACGCCTATTCGATATGCTCTCATATTTTCATATGAGAACAAAAAAGCCCGCCTCGGTGGGATACTAAAGGTAATAATAAACTTGCCTAATCCACTATTTTGGGGTATGCTTAATACATGAACAAGCCAACTATCCCCGCAACCCTCCAAGCCGCTATCCTCCACTACGCCGATCCTACAAACTGTCTCGAATACTTGGTGTGGAAGCGATGGCCGAATGGTGTTGTTTGCCCGACCTGCGGGGGTACGAAGGTTAACTTTATGGAGAAGCACCAGCGATGGCAATGCAGCAGCCACCATTCTAAGCGCCAGTTCTCTATCAAGACAGGTACCATCTTCGAGGACTCGCCCCTCGGTCTGGATAAGTGGCTCCCGGCTATGTGGCTTCTTACGAACGCCAAGAATGGAATCTCTTCCTGGGAAATTCACCGGGCGCTGGGAGTGAGCCAGAAAACAGCTTGGTTCATGATGCATCGCATCCGGCTTACCCATCAGGGTAAGGATGGCGGAAAGATGGGTGGCAACGGTGGCGAGATTGAAGTCGATGAAACCTTCATCGGGCAGAAGGCCCGCAACATGCACAAGACGAAGCGTGCCGAGAAAATTCAAGGTCGCGGCACTCAGGGCAAGGAAATCGTGTTCGGTATGATGGAGCGCGGCGGAGACGTTCGCGTGATGCATATAGAGAAGCGAACCAAGAAGGAACTGCAAAGCACGATCCGTGAGCACGTGGAAGCTGGCGCGGCGATCTTCAGCGACGAACTTCTCTCCTACGACGGACTGGAGTCGGACTACAAACACGCTGTTATTAACCACGCCGTGGAATACGTGAACGGCAATGTCCACACAAACGGTATGGAGAACTTCTGGAGTCTGCTGAAACGCGGTTTGCACGGCACCTACGTTAGTGTTGAGCCCTTCCACCTGTTTCGGTACCTGGACGAACAGGCGTTCCGGTTTAACAACCGCAATGACATGAACGATGCGGACCGCTTCGATCTCGCCGTATCCAACATCTTCGGCAAGCGGATTATGTACAAGGAACTGACCGGAAAAGAGCCCCTCGCGGCGCTGGCCAGTTAAGAGACAAGGTCGGGGGAAGCGGAAGGATTGACCTTTCGCTTGGGACCGCGCCGGTTCGGATTGGCATCCACCTTTTTGCGGTACGCGCGTTCCCGCCTTTCGAGCAAGTGGCGCGGGATGCTGAGAACGAATCCCACTTCCATATCGAAGCGCTTGGCGGCTTCCGGCCCTTCGTGGCACTCCGGCAACGGTATTACGGGATCTGCTTTCATGTCCCCTCGCTTTCATTATGGCATGTAATCCGAAGTTCATTCGTTTTGCCTCATACTAGATCGAGTGCTTTTTTGTCGCTTGCTGCGTAGTCCAGATATATCGATCCAAGATTCGGGGATGTTTCCGATTGTGTCAACGTCAAAACGATTGAGGTAGACGGAAACGTCCACAGAATCGTTTTAACGCGGTCACCGCCTTCGCGCTTCGTTTCCTCATTCGCCGGAGCGCCATATTTCGTGATCAGCAGAGTCTTGAGCGTATCGAAGTCTTGCGGCCCGGAAAATTTAGCCGAATCAGCAAGCCCGAAATACAGCCACATTTTCACTTTGGAAATCTTTTCGGTGCCGTGTTTCGCACCTACGGAAACGCTCATCTGGATATCGCCAATCTTGATCGGCTCCAACGTTAGTAGGGTCCAGTAGTCGTTTACTTCGGTCTTCTCGACGGTATATACAGAGCGTGCCTCAGCGAGCGTCATTCCCCATTTGATCTTGGCCCAGCCGTCAACATCCTTCGGCGGGATCTGCCCCGATAGGGCAACGGCGAACGCGACTGACACGCCTAATAGGGCTGCGGTTTTCATAACGATTCCTCTTTTTCTGAAATGCTACCATGCTGATCGATCAATGACGTCTGGCTCGCCGAAAATTAGCGCACTTACCCGTTTGGTGGACCGCCTTCCTGAGGTTTGATCCAATCAGTAAGGTCCCCGTATAGGTCGATTCCAGCGAGTTCATCTCTCATCCACAGCAATAGTCCGTCCATGCTATCCGGATCAGGCAGTCCAATCCTCATACCCATCGCTCTCATTCGCTCGTTTCTCTCAATGCGCTCATAAAGTCGGAAACACTTCTCCATTTTTTCAACAGCGTCGGGACGTATATATTTCAGGCTGCCGCCAGCAGGTGCGTAAACGATCCAGGTATCCATGCCGCAACCTTCGGTGTGCTCCTTTGCCATGAGGGCAGCGTACACGGCTAGGATCGTTATACACCGTTCATCGGCGGCAATTGGGAAGAATCCCTTGAGAACGGTCCTCGCCCATGTGTCTCCGACTCCAACCGCCGCAACACCCGATGCCACTGGCCTAACATCATTCATGCGAGTAACCCACATTCTGCGATCTGGACCAATCTGGGCGGCGATTATTAGGCTGATATTGAGATCGCCCCATCCCTCTTGGCTGGGAAACGGCTTGATGTGTCTCTCATAAAAATTGGCGATTTGATTTTCTAGTTCAATTTCAAAAGCCGGAATTGTGAGTTCTCGGTTCCATCGAAACGCTTCAGTGATCTTATGTTTAACAGAAGCCAAATATCCAGAATCCCCTGCGCCGGTCAGAATCAGCGATCTGCTAAACCGTGTCCCCTTCTCATCGGTTATCCCCTCTTCAAACGTGTCAATTTTGCCGACGCTGAATTTTGGACTACCAATATATCCATATCCTTCATGCGAGTCTGCCGCTACAATGCTTCCCATCCCAGTAAATGCACCCAACGCAATCGTCATGGCCCTGGCTCCCCTAGGCGGCTGCTTGGGCAACGGCTTCACCCTAGGCAACCCAATTGGAGGAAATCCAATCGATGCGCCGATCACAGACCACCTCGGTTAAGCCTACCACAAAGTGGATTAGCCTTGTCTATTAGTGCCATACTAAAGGTAGATGAAGCTCACCGCGATCTATATGAAGGTGCCCGAAGGGTACATCGCTTTCATCGAAGAGTTGCCGGGCGCGAACACGCAGGGAGCAACGCTTGAGGAAGCCCGCGAGAACCTGCGCGAGGCTGTAGAACTGGTTCTGGAGGCTAACCGTGCCATGGCTGAACAGTCGATGGAGGGTGCGGCGGTGATCCGCGAAACCTTCGAAGTTCCCGTCGCGTGAAGCGAACCGATCTGATTGGTTGACGGTCGAATCCCCTGGCTTACGCCAGGGGTTATAACCCCGTCCCGTCAGGGCGGGGACTCCAGTAACGCTAACGCCGCACTAGAACAAAAAATACCTCTGCGCCAGCGGCAGCGATTCCGCGGGTTCACACGTCAACAACTCCCCGTCCGCGCGCACTTCATAAGTTTCCGGATCCACCTCGATCACCGGTGTCGCCGTGTTATGGATCATATCCTTCTTGCCGATCGCCCGGCAATTCTTCACCGCGACCGCGCGCTTTTGGAATCGATCTTCAATCCCCGCCGCCAGCGCCGCATGGGAGACGAACGTCACCGCGGTTTGCGCGATTGCGCCTCCAAACGCCCCGAACATCGGACGATACAACACCGGCTGCGGCGTTGGAATCGACGCGTTGGCGTCGCCCATCACACTCCACGCAATGAAGCCTCCTTTGACGATCATTTCCGGCTTCACTCCGAACATCGAAGGTTTCCACAGCACCAGGTCGGCGAGCTTCCCCGGCTCGATCGAGCCGACCTCATGCGCGATTCCGTGCGTGATCGCCGGGTTGATCGTATATTTCGCCACGTAGCGTTTCACGCGCGAGTTGTCGTTACGTGATGTGTCGCGCGAAGTGGCGCTGGCCAGAGGTCCGCGCTGCACCTTCATTTTGTGCGCCGTCTGCCAGGTGCGCGTCACCACTTCGCCGACGCGGCCCATGGCCTGCGAATCGCTCGAAATCATGCTGAAGACGCCCAAATCGTGCAAAATATCCTCGGCCGCGATGGTTTCGGGACGAATCCTGCTCTCGGCGAACGCGACATCCTCCGGCACAAGAGGATTCAGGTGATGGCAGACCATCAGCATGTCCAGATGCTCGGCGATGGTGTTCACCGTGAACGGCCGCGTTGGGTTGGTCGAAGACGGCAGCACGTTCGGCATCGACGCAATTTTGATGATGTCCGGCGCGTGACCTCCGCCCGCGCCCTCGGTGTGATAGGTGTGGATGGCGCGTCCGGCAATGGCTTTGATCGTGTCCTCGACGAAGCCCGCTTCGTTAATCGTGTCGGTATGAATCGCGGTCTGGACATCAAAATCGTCGGACGCGCGCAGGCACGCGTCGATTGCGGCCGGAGTCGTGCCCCAGTCTTCGTGCAGCTTCAGCCCGCAGGCGCCGCCGCGAATCTGCTCGACCAGAGGCGCCTGCGTCGAGGCGTTTCCTTTTCCTAAAAATCCGAAATTCATCGGCCAAGCGTCGGCCGCTTCCAGCATGCGAGCCAGATTCCAGGCGCCCGGCGTGCAGGTGGTCGCGTTGGTTCCTGTCGCCGGACCAGTGCCTCCGCCGATCATCGTCGTAACGCCGTTCGAAAGCGCTTCGTAAATCTGCTGCGGCGAAATGAAGTGGATGTGGCTGTCGATTCCTCCTGCGGTGACAATCAGGTTTTCGCCAGCGATCACTTCCGTCGACGCGCCCACCACCAGTTCTGGATCGACGCCGTCCATCGTATCGGGATTGCCCGCCTTGCCCACTTTGACAATGCGTCCGCCGCGAATCCCAATGTCGCCTTTCACGATGCCCCAGTGATCGACGATCAACGCATTGGTGATCACCAGGTCCAGCACCCCCTCGCTGCGCGTCGCACGCGAACTCTGCCCCATGCCGTCGCGAATGACTTTCCCGCCGCCGAAGGTGATCTCGTCCCCATAAACGGCAAAATCCTTCTCGACTTCAATAATCAGTTCGGTGTCTGCCAACCGCACCCGGTCGCCCTTGGTCGGCCCGTACAGATCGGCGTAAGTGCGGCGTTCGATATTCATGGCATCTCTTTATGTCTTTTGGTTCCTGTGTCCGAGGATCATTCGCGCGCCGCCGAACTCCACCAGTGCGACCTCTTTCTCCTCGCCCGGCTCAAACCGCACGCTGGTCCCGGCGGGAATGTTCAAGCGCATTCCCCGCGCCGCGTCGCGATCGAAATGCAGAGCGTCGTTGACTTCGTAAAAGTGATAATGGCTGCCCACCTGCACAGGCCGGTCGCCCGTCTGCCGGACAACAACCTTCGTCGTGCGGCGTCCGGCGTTGGCCGGAATCGCGTGATCCTCCAGAAAATATTCACCTGGGGTTATCAAGTTGGCCTCATCATTGGATTGGGTCGTGTACCGTTACCAGTTTTGTGCCGTCCGGAAACGTCGCTTCTACCTGCACTTCGTGGATCATCTCCGCGACGCCGTCCATCACGTCTGCTTTCGAAAGTACCTGCGCGCCCAGCGTCATAATTTCGGCGACCCGTTTTCCATCGCGAGCCCATTCCAGAATTTCAGCGGTCACAATGGCGAGGGCTTCAGGGTAATTCAGCTTCAGGCCGCGGGCACGGCGTTTTCGAGCCACTTCGGCGGCCACATAGATCATCAGGCGTTCCTGTTCTCTTGCGGTTAAGTGCATCGGTTAATAAACCTTTCGCGGCGGCGTCGCGGGCTTTCCCGTCAACAGCAGGGAGGCGGCGTTGCGCAACGCGGCTAGATCGCCCGCGCAATTACGGCCCAGTGCGCGGGCGACGACGCCTCCGATTCCGACCGTGACGCCCCAGCGTTCGGGGGCGATTTTTCGTAGCTCATCGGCCATCCTTGACCAAAAAGCGTTCGTCCTGCCCTCCGAAAACACGTTAAATGAGCTTAAATGGGTCGAGTTTCCCATTCTCGCGAGGCTGGTCAGCGGCCGTTTTGACGGCTCCAGGACGAAATCTTCGCGCAACGCCGGTTTGCCGCAAATGTCGATTGCACTGGAAATTCGGAGCCGTTCGAATGCGAAAGTGCAAGCGAGAACTTCCCACCAGAGGAGCGTCGCATCGCGGCCGAGCGAAAACCGTGTCCGCTGCGAGTGACGCGAACCGGCAAACGGGATCAGAGTGTCGGGCAAATATTCGAGCATGGCGCCTTCGCCGACGGAAAAGTTCATGCATTGCTCAGAGTCTTCGGCGCCTGGCCGATGACGATATAAACGCGTCGCGCCGGTCGTGGTGAGGATCATCGTAGCGAGGGCATCCACTTGAAGCGACAAACGGTCGCCCGCCAGGATGCCTCCGGAGACGTTGTGCAGGTGGACCAGGGGGCCGAAGGCTCGGATGACTTTCCATGGAGGGTCCTGCCGCAAAACACGAAGCGCTCCATCGAAGCGCAGGTTTAACTGATGAACAGGCGAGTTTCGAGCAATGGGTGGCGCATCGACGCGATCTCCAGCAACGGCGTGAAGCACGAGATTTCCTTTTGAGCGGCGGCCCGCCCTATGGCGGGCTTCAGATTCCAAACGACGCGAGCGGCGGCGACTTGGCCCAAAGGCATCAGGCGCTGGCATGCGGAGACGAGGCCCGAAACCGATTGTTGCAAATATGCCAGGACCGCGAGGTCCTCGTCAATGGCCAATTGAGCGGCGGCTGCGCCGAAGGCGATGGAGTAGTGCACGTCGGTGTCGATGTGCGTGCCGGCGATGGAGTTGACCAGCTGCGCGAATCGGCGGCCGAGCTTGAGACTGGCTTCGCGCGATTCTCGTGACGGTTTTCTGGCGCTGAGTTCTTCGTTGAGCGCGCTGGCATTGCCCCGGTAAGCTCGGCGAACGAAAACCGCTTCCTGCGCGCCGGCTTCTTCCAGCCAGGATGCGAGAAAATCTTCCAGGTTGCCTGGATGGAAGGTTCCCTCGGATGCGAGCGTTTCCAGGCCGAAGGAGTGCGCTGCGGCGCCAATAGGGATCGCGGAGTCGGCGAGTTGGAGGAGGCGGAGGAGGGAAGTGGGAGTCATTGTTTATGAGTTATTCAGCAACTCATGAGATGGCTCCGGATTTGGCCAGGGCATCTAATGCGGCTTCATCCAGGTCCAGTAATTCTGCCAGTATCGCGCGGGTGTCTGCGCCTAGCTTGGGAGCTGGATGTTGGGCTTCGCCGGGCGTATCCGAAAGCTTTACCGGCGGTCCGGTGATGCGCGAGGTTCCAGCGTTGGGAAACATTTCGCGGGCGGCGGATTGCGGGTCGTTCACCACCTCTTCCAGATTGCGGACAGGCGAGCAGGGGATGCCAAAGTCGGCGAAAATTTTCGCCCACTCGGCGCAGGTTCTCGATCGGAGAGTTTGTTCGAGGATCGGCTCCAGCACTTTGCGATTCGCCACGCGCAGAGGGTTGGTGGCGTAATCGGGATGGTCGGCCAGATCCGGACGGTTCAGCGAGGCGCAGAAGATTTTCCAGAGTTTCTGGCTGGCGACGGCGATGACGATTTCGCGGTCCCTGGTCGGGTATCCGCGATAGGGGACGATAGTCGCGAAGCGCGTACCCAGGGGCTCCGGCACTATACCGGAGCCGAAGTAGAACGCATAATTCGAGGCCATGGCGGAGATCATTCCGTCCTGCATCGAAACGTCGACGAACTGGCCGACGCCCGTCCGATGGCGGGCTTCAAGCGCCAGTTGGATGCCGATGATGGCGAACATTCCGGCGTTGATATCGCCGACGGAGTGGCCGGAGCGGACCCGCTCCCCTCCCTCCACTCCGGTGATGGAGATCAGACCGCTAGAGGCCTGCACGATCAGATCCATGGCCGTATCGTCGCGCGCCGGGCCGGTTTGGCCGTAGCCGGAAATCGCGCAGTAAATGAGACGAGGATTGCGGACACGGACAGATTCGTAGCCCAGACCGAGGCGCGTCATGGTCCCGGGGCGCATGTTTTCGATCAGGATATCGGAATTGGCGGCCAGGCGTAGACAGAGCGCGAGCCCTTCGGGTCTTTTGAGATCGATGGCCAGACTGCGCTTGCCGGCGTTGAGGCCGAGAAAGTACGAAGCCTCGCCGCCGGTGAAGGGAGGACCCCAGGAGCGGCCGACGTCGCCCCCGGAGGGGTCCTCAATCTTGAGAATTTCCGCGCCGTATTGAGCGAGCAGCATCGTGCAGTAGGGTCCGGCGAGGGCGTGGGAGAAGTCGAGGACGCGGAGTCCTGTCAGAGGGGACATGAAAGGGTAGGATAGCGCGCTTCCATTGCTGCGTAACGTTTCGCGCGGTCGCGGTTCCACCGGACTGCGGCGGTCGAGCCCCATGCGTCAGCTTGGGGCTTGTGCGGGCCTCGAGATAGCCCCAAGCTTACGCATGGGGCTCCTCAACGGGTGATCGGCGGCTTTTTTCCGCAGCCTGGTGAGCATGCGGGCCGGCGAGAAATTTTATCCTGCGTAGACCACTTGGTGCCCCTTGCGTTCCAGGCTCTTCGCCATTCTACTGCTCGCGCTGGGCCACCATGTGCGTCGAGCTCCCATGACAACCACCGAGTGCGGCTCGAGAACCGAGTCGAGCACTTTTTCGGGGTCCCGGACCAGGTGGATATCGACGCTGGTTTCGATCGCAGCGCTCTCGGCCAGTGTCCGGAAGTGGCGCTGAGAATAAGGGAGCGACACATCGGGCCGGTTGAGAGGCAGGGGATACGGTACGACTTCCAAAACTAAGATGCGGATTCGCGCGGAGAGGCCGTGGGCCAGATGGGCGGCCGTTTTCAGAGCTTCGAGGGTCCCGGATACCGTCGTGTGGAGCACGACCACTTCTAAGGAAGCTTGGCGGGTGATGATCGATCGGGCGAGAGTGGCCATACCCGAAGATATCGGGAAAGCCGTAAAACAGGCCTAAAGATCGGGTAAGGGTTTTGTAAGCGCGCGCCCCCCCCGATGAGCAGGCGCGCGCCATTACCTAGCGGGCCGCCACGTTTACTTTGGGCGTCGCCAGATAACCCTTTACCCCATCCTTTTTCACCTGATTCACGACGATCTCGTACGGCTGCCTGCTGCCCGACGTATAGAGTTGCACCGGCTCATTGATCGTCTTGTCCTTTTTCTCAACCAGCTTGTCGTCGGCCAGGACCGCGATGGTATAGCGATTGCGCTTCGGGTCCGATTTCTTGAGCGTCAGCGTCACGTTGCCGACCTTCTTGGTCATCGCGCCCTTTTCCAGATCGAATTCGAAGTAGTTGCGTTCGCCGAGAGCGCGCAGGGCTTCGAGATCCTTCGAATTGGTGGCGATCAAACCGCTCATAACACCCATGTCGCCGATGGTGCGCTTCAGATCGGTTGTGGTTTTCTGCAAATCGTCCTTGGTGCTGGTCAGATCCGTGCGCACGGCGCCGACATCGGTCTTCACGCCGCTGACGTCGTCGTTCAGCTTCGCGGTCGCGGAAGTGGTGACTTCCTTCAACTGACCGAGCTCTTCGCCGACGGCTCTCTGTTGTTCCTCAATCTTGGCGGACAACGCGGCACTGGCCCTCTGTGCGTCTTGGCGGGCTTTGCGCAGCGCCGAATTAGCGGTATCGTACTTTCCGCTAACGTCGTCGTTCAAAGCCTGCAACTGCTGGCGCTCCTGCTCCAGCAGCGTGGTGGTGTCGTCGCTGAGCTTGGAGATCTGCGTCTGGGCATCCTGCTTGGCTTGCGCAACCTGGGCGTTCAAATCGTTCGAACGGTTTATCAGGTAAGCGTCTCCGGCCAGGGCCAGAACAAGGCCGGCGGCCAGTCCGGCAAACAGGCCGGTGTGGCGGCTCCCGCTGACCTTCTGGGTGATGTTGGGTTGATCCTGATTCATAGAGCCTCCGGGGATGAAAGAGGCAAGCGCGGTGCCAATCGTCAAAATACTGATTCTAAAAAGATTCTGGGGCTGGATTAGCGGTAACATTTACCGATTCGGGAGGAGTAACTGGATGTGATTGAGAATCGATAGGGAGCGCGGCCGGATTGGAAGATGCGCTCGGCGGCGCGGCACGTTCGCAAATTCCAATCGCCTCCCTACGGCGAGAATTAAAATACAAAAAAGCCGGATAATCGGAAAATATGCAATTAGGCATAGGACCGCCGGGGAAATAGCGCTTGGGCCCGGACTATTGTGGATTCCGCCTCCCTCCGGAGCTATCCTGAAGGTTGGACCCTTACCGCCACGAGCGCGTCTCCGAGAGCATCCGCGAGGAACTGGACGAGCTGATTGCCTACGAAATGTCCGATCCTCGCGTGGGCAGCGCCACGGTGGCGGAAGTCCTTATTTCTCCTGATTATAGGAAAGCGGTGATTCGGCTCGCGCTGATTGGGACGGCGGAGGAGCAGGCCGCCACCCTGGTCGCCGTGAATCACGCTAAACAATTCCTGCGGCATGAGTTAACGGAGCGACTCCAGCTTTTCAAGACCCCCGAGCTGCATTTCGAGGCGGCACTGACGGCCGATCTGGCGGCCAAAGCCAAGAAAATCCTGAAGCGGATCGAGCGCGGACGTCCGAAGGACGTCGGCTCTGAAAAAAATCCGATTTCATGAAACCCGCTGTGCTAACTTTGGTGTTAGGGCAGTTGTTTTTGTCCTTCGCTGGGACTCCGCAAGGTGCGCTGACTCAGCGAGTTGAGGCCAATATCGACGCCATGGGCTCCACTTATTCGGTGGTGGTTTATGGCAACGACGAGGCAAGGTTGCGGGCCGCCGTGGAGGACGCTTCGGAAGAAGTGCGCCGCCTGGACCATTTGCTCTCCAACTACATTCCGGCGAGCGAGTGGAGCCAGGTGAATCGCGACGCCGCGAGCCGGCCGGTTCGAGTTTCAACGGAGTTGTTTCAGTTACTTGCGGCGTGTGTCGAATACAGCCGGGAAAGCGACGGCGCGTTCGACATCACGGTCGGACCACTTATGAAGGTCTGGGGATTTTACAAAGGGTCGGGACATCTGCCGCACCGGGCGGAAGTTCGCGGTGCGCTGGCGCACGTCGGTTATAAGAACATCCTATTGGACGCGAAGACCAATACCGTACGGTTCTCCAGCGACGGGGTCGAAATCGACCCCGGAGGGATAGGAAAAGGTTACGCAGTGGACAAGATGGTGGAGATTTTAAAACAGGACGGGATCACCTCGGCGCTGGTGTCGGCGAGCGGCAGCAGTATTTACGGCATTGGCGCGCCGCCGAACGAACCCGGTTGGAAGATCAAGATCCGCGATCCGAAGGACGCGTCGAAAGTCGCGGCCGAGGTGGTGTTGCACGACAACTCTCTGTCCACGTCGGGCAATTACGAGAAGTTTTTTTTCGCCGAGGGTAAAATGTACAGCCACATTATGGACCCGCGGACGGGGTATCCCAGCGAAGGGATGCTGGCGGTGTCCGTGGTCTCGCCCAAGACGATCGATAGCGAAGCCTGGTGCAAGCCGTATTATATTCGCGGCCGCGCGTGGGCGGCGCAGCATAAAAAACCGGAATTTAGAGTCTTCTTATGCGAGGACAAAATGGGGAGTGACAAATGCGCGTGGCTCCAATGAACAGCCGCTTTCTCGATGCCTGCCGGCGCCGGCCGACCGATGTTCGCCCGGTGTGGTTTATGCGACAGGCCGGACGGTACATGAAACAGTACCGCGACATCCGGCAGAAGCATGGGATTCTGGATATCTGCAAACGGCCGGATCTGGCCGCGGAAGTGACCCTCCAACCGGTGGAAATTCTGGACGTCGACGCGGCGATTATTTTCGCCGACCTGCTGCTGCCCGTCGAGCCGATGGGCTTGCGCCTGCGCTTCGCGGCCGGTGAAGGGCCGGTGATCGAGAACCCTGTGCGGACGTCGAGCGATATCGATAGCCTTTCGATTTCGAACACAGATGATTTAGGGTACGTTGGCGAATCGATCCAGCAGGTTGTGAAGGCGCTCGCGGGGCGGGTTCCAGTGATCGGATTCGTGGGCGCGCCATTCACCATGGCCAGCTACATGATCGAGGGCGGCCCTTCGCGGACGTTTCTCAAAACCAAGCAGATGATGTATCGCGACGAAACGCTGTGGCGGCGGCTGATGGGCAAGTTGGTGGATGTGTTGGGCTCGTTCGCGGTATTGCAGGTGGCGGCTGGCGCACGCATCATTCAGGTTTTCGATTCCTGGGTGGGCGCGCTTGGGCCTGACGATTACGTGCGTTATGTGGCTCCGTACTCCCGCGCGCTGATCGAACGGATTCGCGCGGCCAGCGTACCGGTGATCCACTTCGGCACCGGCGCGGCCGGATTTTTCCGCGAATTGCACGCAGCCGGCGGTGACGTGATGGGCGTCGACTGGCGCATTAATATTGACCAGGCGTGGATGGACATCAGTTACCGCTCCGCGGTGCAAGGCAATCTCGACCCGGCGGTGCTGATGGCTCCTATTCCCGAACTCCGTGCCCGCGTGCACGAGCTGCTAAAACGCACTGGTTCGCGGCCCGGGCACATTTTCAATCTGGGCCATGGCATTCTGCCGGAAACCCCGGTGGAAAACGTAAAAGCGTGCGTCGACATCGTGCGCGAGTTCAAACTCTAACCTTCCCATGACCCAGAACGTCGTCATTGTTGGCGGCGGGATCGCCGGGCTTTCGGCCGCTTATGACCTCGCACGTGCGGGGATTTCTCACACGTTGTTCGAAAAAATGCCGCGATTGGGCGGCGTGATAGAAACGCGCACCCAGGACGGGTGCTTACTGGAACTTGGTCCGGACAGCTTCATCAGCTCGAAGCCGGAAGCACTGGCCCTCATCAAGGAGCTGGGCCTCGAAGGCGAAGTCATCGGATCGAACGATCATCAAAGAACCACGCATATTCTGAAACACGGAAAGCTGGTGCCGCTTCCCGAAGGCATGATGATGATCGTGCCCAGCAAAGTGATGCCGATGGTGAAGTCCAATCTGCTGGGTTGGGGGACGAAAATCGGCATGGGTTTCGAGCTGCTGCGGAGGCCGAAAAAATATCCGGATCGCAGCGTGGCCGAGTTTGTACTGGATCATTTTGGGCAGGAAACGCTGGACTATCTGGCCGAGCCACTGCTCGCCGGCGTCTATGGCGGCGATCCTCGCGAGTTGAGTGTAAACAGCGTCCTGCCGCGGTTTGTCGATATGGAAACGACCAAAGGGAGCCTGGGGCGCGCGGTGATGACCGCCAAACGTCCGCCGTCCTCGTCTCAAGGTGGCTCTTTGTTTAAAACGCTCGCGAGCGGCCTTGGCACGATGATCGACACGCTCGCGACCTACGCGAACGTGAAGCACGCCGCAGTCGACGCGATCGAACGGCAGGTCGCGGGATTTCGCGTGCGCGCCGGTGGAGAATGGATGGACGCGACGAATGTGATCGTCGCGACGCCCGCGCCGCAGGCCGTTCCCTTACTTCAGGGCATCGACCCGGAACTCGCGAAAATGCTGGGGACGATTCCTTATAGCTCGTCGGCCCTGGTTTCGCTGGCGTTCGATGAATCGAAATTCGACGGACAGCGCGCCGGGTTCGGATTCCTGGTTCCGAAATGCGAGCGCGATCGCATGGCCGCCTGCACGTTCGTCGCTACCAAGTTTCCCCATCGCGCGCCGGATGACCGCATCCTGCTGCGCTGCTTTTTCGGCGGCACCGGCGACGAAGCCATCCTCAAGGAGGACGATGAAATGATGGTGACGATCGCGCGGGAGGAATTGCGCCGCATTCTGGGTCTGACCACCGCGCCCCTGTTCACCAGGGTGTCGCGATGGCCGAAGTCGATGGCGCAGTATACCGTCGGCCACGGCGCGCGAATGAAGGAAATCAAGGCGCGAGCCGCGGCGATCCCCGGACTTCAGCTAGCCGGCAATGCGTATGATGGAATCGGGATTCCCGATTGCGTGCGCACCGGGCGCCAGGCGGCGAAAAATATTCCGCGCGTATAAACTTATGTTCGCTCTCTTTGGTCACTATCCCCTCCATACTGTCGGGGTTCCATATCCGAAAATGGAACCCCGACAGTCATGGAGGGGATATACCGCGACCGCGCTAAACCCCTCCTATGAACATTCTGGTCGCTGACGATCAGGTGGACGTTCTTGAAGCGATCCGCCTTCTGCTGAAAGGCGCAGGGCATCGCACGGAAACGGCCGATTCGCCGCGCGCCGCCCTTGCCGCGGTGGAGCGCGAATCGTTCGACCTGGTGTTCATCGACATGAATTATTCGCGCGACACGACTTCAGGCGAGGAGGGGATGGCGCTTCTCGATAAACTGCTGACGCGCGACGCGGACGTGCCCGTGATCGTGATGACCGCCTGGTCGAGCGTCGATCTGGCGGTGGACGCGATGCGGCGTGGCGCGGTCGACTTTATTCAGAAGCCGTGGGACAACGCGCGGGTGCTGGCAACCATCGAAAAGCAGGCGCACCGTTCGAAGGAGCGGAAAAAAGTCCGCAGCGAGCTGGAAATCGCCAGGCACGTGCAGCAGCGCCTGTTGCCGCAGCACTCGCAGCCGCTCAAAACCGTCTCATTCGGCGGACGCTGCGTGCCCGCGCGCGAAATCGGCGGCGATTACTACGATTTTCTCGACCTCGGCCCAGGCAGACTGGGAGTGCTGCTGGCCGACGTGTCGGGTAAGGGCGTAGCGGCGGCGCTGTTGACCGCGAATTTGCAAGCGTCCTTCCGCAGCCAGCTGGAACTGGGCATGAAGCTGCCCAAGGCACTGCTGGCGTCGGTGAACAAGCTGTTTCACGAGTCGACTCCAGCCGAATACTTCGCGACAATGTTTTTCGCCGAGTATCGCGATCAGACGCGCGAGCTGCGCTATATCAACTGCGGCCATCCCGCGGCGCTGCTGGTTCGCGCCAGCGGAAAGGTCGAGCATCTGGAAGCAACCGCGCTGCCCATCGGCATTTTTTCTTCGTGGTCGTGTGAAGAGAAAACGGTCACGCTCGCGCCGGGAGACCTTCTCGTTGCGTTTTCAGACGGAGTGCTGGAAGCAGGAGTCGAGCGCGGCGAGGAGTTCGGAGAAGCGCGATTAATCGAAGCGCTTCATGCCGCGCGGGCGTCGGCGGTAGAACCGCTGCTCGATGCGATCGTCGGCGAGGCGCTGCGGTTCAGCCCCGAGGTCCAGTCGGACGACGTAACACTTGTCGCGCTGCGGGCGAGCTAATGTGGGGCCGGTTATCAGCCGGCAGCCGCCCTTTCGAGGCGGCTCTCGTTACAGCCGTGCGATGCTCAAAGCCTGGAATGAGGTGATCAAGTGACGCCGACCGAACAGCACTTATCGGATCGCATCAAATCTTTGGAGAAGGAGCTGGCGAGCGTTCTGGCGGAAAAGCAGAAAGCGTTTGAGTACGCCTTCGTCCGGGGAAAAGCCCGGTTCGAAGAGGCGGTACTCCGCAGGCACAGGGAACAAAAGCAGTGGCTTCCCTCCTACCTTCTGCAAGGACGATTCCTCGCCTACCTGACGGCGCCCATCATCTATTCCGGCATCATTCCGTTTTTGCCACTCGACCTTTTCCTGACCGTTTACCAAGGCATCTGCTTCCCGGTTTACGGAGTTCCCAAGGTCCGGCGCGGAGACTATTTCGTCTTCGATCGTGGCAACCTCAAATATCTGAATCTTCTGGAACGCCTGAACTGCCTGTACTGCTCCTACGGGAATGGCCTGTTCGCTTACGCCACGGAAATCGCCGCGCGAACCGAACAGCACTGGTGTCCCATCAAGCACGCGCAGCGTCTCAGCTCGCCCCATTCGCGATACGGACATTTCTTCGATTACGGCGACGCCCAGGAATATAGCCAGCAGGTAGAAAATGTCCGCAACGATTTCGTCGATGTGAAAACTTTAACCAAGTAACTACTTCACGAACCAGGCATGCATCCCGATGTCGTCGGGACGCACTTGGACGTTTTTAAAGCCGGTGAGCATTTTCTCCAGCTCCGGTTTTGTGTATGCCCTCTTCAGCAGCATGAAACGGAACGTCAGTGTGGTGAACACGCGACTGAAGACGCCCAGGTGCATTCCGTCGACATGGCGTTTGACTTCCGTCATTGGGACATCCCTCCGCAGATCGATGATCACTCCGGTCCCGCCGGGGCGTAAAACCCGTCGCATTTCCTCGATCGCCTTTTGCGGCTCGGAGAAGTTTTTGAACGCGGCTCGGCATACCAGTAAATCGAAACTATTTTCCGCGAACGGCATCTCCGACGCGTTGCCCAGGCGAATGTCCAAAGGCACGCCCGCCTCCGCCGCATTCTTCCGCGCGATCTCGACAAACGTCCTGCTGATATCGAGCCCGGTGACCCGAAACCTCGCGTCTCGCGCCATTTCGATCGCCAAGAAACCGGGTCCCGGCGCGACCTCCAGCACATCTCCTCCATCGGCGAGAACTTCCTTCAGGAGCTCCGCCTCTCTTCGGAACTCGCTCAGATCCTTGCCGGTGGTCTTTTCGTACCAGCGGGCCATGGATCCCTCCATGCCCATTCCTCGATATCCTTTTTGCGCCGTGGTTGTCATGCCTATTTCTAACCCTGACCGCCCTTGACAAGATCAAAAACTCGGCGAATGACGAGATTTGACGGACCAACGACGGCGAACGTTGGCCAGCACGATTCGATGAGAAAGCTCCAGCGCGCCAACCCGCAGCGGCGCGAATAAATGTGGAAAATGGTTCACGCCCCTCTAGATGCGTCAGAGGCACACGGCGTCGCAGCGATCATTTACGCGATGACGCCCTTGGCCACCACTCCCGCCACGTCAGTCAAACGGAAATTGCGGCCGCTGTAGAAATACGTCAACTGCTCATGCTTGAACCCAAGCAGATAAAGGATGGTAGCGTGCAGATCGTGCAGGTGCATCCGATCCTGCTCCGCGTAATAACCGAACTCGTCCGTCGATCCGTAGCTGAAGCCCGCCTTCACGCCTCCGCCCGCCATCCACATGGTGTATCCATACGGATTGTGATCGCGGCCGTCGCCTCCCTGCATCACCGGCGTGCGTCCGAACTCACCTCCCCAGATGACCAGGGTGTCCTTCAACAAATCGCGCGATTTCAAATCCTTCAACAGCCCCGCGATCGGCAGGTCCACCTCGCGCGCGTTGTGCGTGTGCAGGCGAACCAGCTCGCTGTGCTGATCCCACTTGTAACTGTGCGAGCACTGTACGAAGCGCACGCCGCGTTCCACGAGTCTGCGCGCCAGCAAACACTGCCAGCCGAAATCGCGCGTGTCTTCGTTGTCCAGGCCGTAAAGCTTCTTCGTCGCGTCGGATTCTTTCGCGGTGTCGAACGCTTCCGGCGCTTCGGTCTGCATGCGGAACGCCAGTTCGAACGCCTCAATGCGCGCATCGAGCTCGGTATCATGCTCACGCAACGACGCATGCTGCCGGTTCATCTTTTGCAGCATGTCCAGCTCGTACCGCTGCTGTTCTGGCGACCAGCCTTTTTGATTGAGAAACTCGATCGGCTCCTTGACCAGATCATCGAGCTTCACGCCCGCGTTGCCGATGGCCGTGCCTTGATAAGCGGCGGGCAGGAATCCGCTGCTCCAGTTTTTCGCGCCGCCATGCGCCAGCGACGGCTTAATCGTGATGAAGCCGGGCAGATTCTGATTCTCGCTGCCCAGTCCGTACACCACCCACGAACCCATTGCCGGACGCGTGAACGTGTTGGACCCAGTGTGAAGCTGCAAGCTCGCGCCGCCATGCGCCACGCTATCGCCCACCATGGATCGGATAAGGCACAGATCGTCGGCGCATTCGGCGATGTGCGGGAACAGGCTGCTGATCCATAGTCCGCTTTGCCCATGCTGCTTGAATTCCCAGGGCGACTTCATGAGGTTGCCCATGTTGCCTTCGGCGAACGTCAAGGGACGTTTGAACGGCAGCGGCTTCTCGTTCCATTTTTCGAGAGAAGGTTTGTAATCGAACGTATCGATGCTCGACGGGCCTCCGTGCATGAACAGAAAAATGACGCGCTTGGCCGTGCCCGGAAAGTGCGGCTGCTTGGGCGACATCGGATTGGTGGACGCAGCCTGAATCATGGACGTCAAGCCGACCGAGCCGAAGCCACAGGATGTATAGCGCAGAATGTCGCGGCGGGAATAGAGTTTCATTGATTTAGTCCAATCCCTCCATTACTGTCGGGGTTCCACAGAGCCGATATGGAACCCCGACAGCAATGGAGGGGATGCAGCTAGTCCACATAAATAAACTCATTCGACGACAGCAGAATGCGGGCCAGGCTTTGCCAGCCCCTCTCACCGGCCTTCTGGACATATCCCAGCGCATCGTCGCGCTCGGCCGCCGTCGGCAACCGGTCGAGAATTCTTTGATACAGCAAATCCACATGCCCGCCGAGTTCGTTCGCCAGCGCAGTGGAGCGATCCTCGACGAACTTCGAATTCATCATAAACAGCGCTTGCGGCGCGGTGTTGGTCAGAGAGCGGCCCTCGCAGGTTGTGGTCGCGTCTCCGAAATCGAACAGATTTAAGAGCGACGGCAAATTCGATCTGCGCAAAGGCAGATATACGGTGCGACGCTTGCTGGTGGACGGGTCGATGCTCAGACGCAGGGCGCTGTTCTCGCCGTCGGTGCCGGTGCCCGATTGCAGCGTCCCTCCCATGGCCAGATCAATCGAGCCATCCAGCGCCAGCATCGCATCGCGCACCTCTTCCACGTCCAATCTTCTGCGCGAAAAATGGGAAAGGAGACGATTGCCCGGATCCTGCTCCGCGGCCTCCGCCGAAATATCGCTCGACATCTGGTACGCGGCCGACAGCATGATCCGACGATGCAGTTTCTTCACCGACCATCCGTCTTCAATGAAGCGCGTCGCGAGATAATCCAGCAGCTCGGGATGCGAAGGCTTCTCGCCCACCAGTCCCCAGTTGCTGGGCGTCCTTACCAAGCCTTCGCCGAAGTGCCACTGCCAGACCCGATTCACAAACACGCGCGCGGTTAAAGGATTTTTCTCGCTCGCCAGCCACTGCGCGAATTCCAGGCGTCCGCTGCCCGGCGGAAGCTCCGGTTGATTGTCGCCGGCGAGAATGGTCGGAAAACGCCGCGTAACGGGATCGCCCGGACTCGCAGGGTTGCCGCGCACCAGCACGTGCTGATCGACAGGCTTGCCTTCGGTCACCGCGCACGCCATGGGAGGCTCCTGCGGACCATCCTTGGTCATGTCGTCGAGCTTCGCGCGAAGATAGGCGACCTTCAGCTTCGTGTCGTCCGAATAAAGCTTCGCCATCTCGATGTCGGGGAGCGCCAGGGGGCCGTTGGCTTTATCGAGCATCACCGCGCGGAGGAACATCACGTCGGCGTCTTTGAGAGGCGGCCTTGCCGGCAGCGCCGTGCCGTCGGTCGCTGCTGAGAGAAACTGATTCCATTTCGCGGTACGTGCCGTCCAGTCCTTGAACTGCTCGTCGAAATCGTGCTGATAGGCGAGCGCGACTTCCTGCTCGCTCTCAGCTGTTGCCTTGTGCCAGCGCATCAACAGCGGATTCGGATCTTTATCGGGAGTAAGAAATTTGGTCCATCGCGCCAGCACCAAAGGGTCGAGGCCGGAGGCTTTCTCTGGATGACGCGTCGCCATCATATATTCGGCAATGCGCGGACCGAGAGGCGCCTGGCGACGCTCGGTTTCCTCATCAAGCACGGCGTTGATACGCCGCCGCTGGTTCGCCAACTTCGCCTGCTGCACATTCCATCGCAGCACCACGTCAGCCGGAGCCAGAGGCGCATAATAAATGTCCGAAACGCCTCCTGTGCCGATTTTCGAAAACGCTTTCGTATTGGCGAAGATGGCCGCCAGCGAATAATAATCGGCAGTCGCGATGGGATCGAACTTGTGGTCGTGGCAGCGCGCGCAGGCGACCGTCAGGCCGAGTATCCCGCGCGTGGTGGTGTCGATCTGCTCATCGATAAAGTCGTAGAGCATTTTCGGCTTGTCCTGTTCGGCGATCAAGCGTGGGCCGATCGACAAGAAACCAGTGGCCGTGATGCCTTCGACGTTCACTTCCTTGCCGCCGGGAGCAGGCATCAAATCGCCCGCGATCTGCTCCATTACGAACTGGTTATACGGCAGATCGCGATTGAACGCGCCGATGACGTAATCGCGATAGCGCCACGCATAAGGATAGCGATGATCCTCGTCGGCGCCGGTGGAATCGGCGTAGCGCGCGACATCGAGCCAATGACGTCCCCATTTTTCGCCGTAGCGGGGTGAGGCGAGCAGGCGGTCGACGACCTTTGCAAATGCCTCGGACGATTTGTCGGCCTGAAACTCTTCAATTTCAGACTCAGTGGGAGGAAGGCCCGTCAGGTCGAACGTCGCGCGGCGAATGAGCGCCAGCTTCGACGCAGGTTTCGCCGGCTTCAGCCCTTTTTCATTGAGCTTGGCGAGAATCAGCGCGTCGATCGGCGATGGCGCAGAGATCGCCGGATCTTTAATCGCCCGGAACGACCAGAAATTTCGCTGCCCTTGTGTGTAAGCCTTTTTCTTCGGCGTCTCCGGCGCCTGTGCGCACACGAGCGTCACGGAAATAAGTGCGAGCAACGTTTTCATGCGCGTTAACCACATGATACACTGAAGGTTCCCTATTATGATGTCAGCAACACAACTGCGTCCGGGCATGGTGATCAAGTGGAACAAGGATTTGTTCTCGATCTTCAAGATGGAGCATCGCACCCCCGGCAACCTGCGCGGCTTCGTGCAGGTCAAGATGCGCAACTTCAAAACGGGCACGATGGTGGAGCACCGCTTCAGCTCGGAAGATAAGGTGGAGCGCGCCTCGCTTGAAGAGCACGAGATGGAGTATCTGTACGACGACGGCGAATTTTTCTATTTCATGAACACCGAAACCTTCGAGCAGATGCACCTGACCAAGGAACTGTTGGGCGACGCGACCTATTTCCTGATCCCTTCGATCAAACTGGCGGTCGAGTTTTACGAAGGCAAGCCCGTCGGCGTGGAACTGCCTCCGGCGGTGATCATGACCGTGATGGAGACTGAACCCGGCATCAAAGGCGCAACAGTGTCGAACGTCACGAAACCGGCGAAGCTCGAAACCGGCCTGGTAGTGCAAGTGCCTCCGTTTATCAATGAAGGCGAAAAAATCCGCGTGTCGACCGCTGAGCAAACTTACTTAGAGCGCGCGTAACAGACCTTCTTCCTCTTCAGGAAACACCGTCCGCAGATCGATGACGACTCGATCTTTCTCGATTCGCGCAATGATGTTTTTCGCCCGCAGCGCCCTTTCGATTTTCACCTCATCACCCGAAATCGCGAGCAGCCAAGTGGGCAAAGTTTGATCCGGCGTCGACCCTCCCCCCGCGACGCTCTCTCCTTCGATGATTTCCAGCGACGGAACCAGTTCGCGCAATCTTTCTGCCCGCGCGCGAATCTCCTCCGCGCTCATGCGCAGCATTTTTAGCGCTGGAAGCTCATCGTATTTTGCGAAAACATGGCGTCTTAGGGTCTCAGCGAGCGCCTTCACGATCAATTTGTCGACTCTCAGAGCCCGAAATAGCGGATTCTTGCGCGCTCTGGCCACCAGATCGGCGTCTCCGGTGAGAATTCCGGCTTGCTGACCACCCAACAGTTTGTCGCCGCTGAAGGAAACCAGGTTCACGCCGGCCTCGATGCTGTCGCGCACCAACGGCTCCCGCATGCCGATGTCGGAGATGCAGCCGCTGCCCAGGTCTTCATAAAGCGGCAAATTGCGCTCGCGCGCCAGTTTCGCCAAATCTTCCAAGCGGGGTTTCGCCGTGAATCCCTCGATGTGAAAATTGCTGGGATGAACGCGCATAATCGCACGCGTTCGAGGATTGATCGCCGCCCGGTAATCGTCGAGATGCGTCTTGTTAGTAGTGCCGACCTCGCACAATGCCGCTCCGGACGCTTTCATGATGTCCGGGATGCGGAAGCCGTCGCCGATTTCGATCAGCTCGCCGCGGCTGACGATGGCTTCGCCGCCGGAGGCCAGTTCATTCAGCGCCAGCAGCACCGCGGCGGCGTTATTATTCACCACGATTCCAGGTTTACCGGTCAACCGTTCAATGAGAGGGCTGGTGTGCGTATCGCGCTTGCCGCGGCGGCCTTGGGCCAGATCGTATTCCAGGTTCGAATAGCCGTCAATTCCCGGAGCGCGGCCGAGGTTGGTGTGCAGCACGACGCCGGTGGCGTTTATTATGCGTTTTAAAGATGGCTCCCGCAATTGTTCGATAGCGCTGCGGACCAGCTCCTCGACGTTGGTTGCAAGCGGCAAGCTGTTGCGGGCGTGGGCGATGACACGGCGCGTTTCCTCGACTATCAGTTTGCGAGGCGCGTCTACGTCTTTCAAACGTTCGACAATTTCATCGACGGACGGAAGGTCGCGTGGGGTCAAAAGCCAGTTTACTCTTCGCGGAGGGCCACCATGGGATCGACCCCGGCGGCGCGGCGGGCGGGGATGTAGCTGGCCGCGATGGCGACCAGCGCCAGCGTCGATATGGCGAAGATCAGCGTAGGTGGATCGTACGGTTTCAGGCCGAACAGCATCGACGAAGCGGTGCGCGCGGCAGCTAACGATAAACCGACGCCGACAGTCAATCCGATAGCGAGAAGCAATAGAGCCTCGCGTAAAATCAATCGGATGATACCCCGGCCGTCGGCGCCCAAGGCCATGCGAATACCGATTTCATTGGTTCTCCTGGCGACCATGTAGGAGATGACGCCGTACAACCCAATCACGGCGAGCAGCGCGGCGAGCCCGCCGAAAAAGCCGGAAAGCGTAGCCATGAGGCGTTCCTGCAAAAGGCCGTCGAGAATCGTGGTTTTGAACGGGTGAAAATCGACGTCGATATCGGGGCTGGCTTCGGCGACGGCGCGCTTGATCGCGGGGATGAGCGCGGCGAGAGGCAGGTCGGCGCGAACGACGATGTTCGCGTAGGGACCGGGCCGGTTGTCCTGCGCATCCGGGAAAAACGCTATGGGCTGGAAGTCCTCGCGCAGCTCATAATACTTAGTGTTTTTCACGACGCCCACGACTTCGAAGACCGGAGGGGTTTCGCCTTTATCGCCTTCGAAGCCGAACCGTTTGCCGATTGGATTGGCGCCGTCGAAATATTTCTTCGCGAACGCTTCGTTGACGATGGCGACCTGCAATCCGCCCTTGACGTCGTGATGGTCGAAGTCGCGGCCGGCTACTACTGGGGTGTTGAGCGTCCCGAAATAACCAACGGTTACGCGCGCAAGGTACGATGACCCCTTTTTCTTGCCGTCGATGTGGATGCTCTGATTCCAGCCGCTTCCGCTGAGCGGACGGATGTTGGTGTGCGCGGCGGAGACAACTCCTGGAATCGCGCGGATTTTTTCGACAAGCTGACGGCGGTACTCGACGCGGCGATCCGTCGGGACCTTGAGCGATCCGAAGCCGAGGTTCGCGATCAGGATTCCGTCCTGCCGAAAACCCGCGTCGACACTCAAGAGGTTGCGCAGACTGCCAACGAACAACAGCGCGCCGACAAGTAGAACCAGCGAGAGAGCCACTTGCGTAACGACCAGAATGCGGCGCAATCCGAAGCGTTCGCGATTGGCAGTCAGGCCGCGCCCGCTGGCGCGCATGGCCGACGCCGGGTTGGATTTCGTCGCGCGCAAGGCGGGAGCGAGGCCGAACAGGACGCAGGTAAGTACGGCCAAAGCCGCGGTGAAGCCGAGCACCCTGTAATCGGGCGATAGGTCCAGAAACATGGTGTCGGATTGGGTGCTGATCATGGCAACCAGGACGTTGCTGAGAACGCGGGCGAGCAGGACTCCGGCAATGGCTCCGGCGCAGGCCAGTAGCAGGCTTTCCGATAGAAGCTGGCGGATCAAACGTCCGCGCGAGGCGCCGAGGGCCAAGCGGACGGCTATCTCTTTCTCGCGCGCCGAGGCCCGCGCGAGCATCAGGTTGGCCAGATTGGCGCACGCGATCAGCAGCACGAGACCTGCGATGGCGAGGAGCATCCACAGAGGATTCGAATAGTCCGAGCGCAGTTCGGAGAAGCCGTTTGCGGCAGGGAATGCCTTGAGTTTGTACGCCAGATAGTATTTCGCGTCGTCGGCTTGGAATCTTTGAGGCAGAGTCGCTTCGAAAAGAGCGGGCGAGATGGCATCCAGTTGTGCCGTGGCCCGTTCGAGCGTCCAGCCTGGCTTCAACCGGCCCATGAGGGCGAGCCACCAGTCGCTGCGTCCCTCCTGGCGCGCGTATTCACCTCTCAGGATCGGGTCCACGCAGAGGGGGATGGCGATATCGAAGGTGCGGCCCACTTCGACGCCGAAAAACTGAGGCGGTGTGACGCCGACGATATCGAAGGGATGGCCTTCGAGGTTGAGAGGCTTTTGGAGAGCTGCGGGAGACGCACCGTATTCGCGCCGCCAGAATGCGTCGCTGACGACGGCGGCTCCGGAGCATCCGCGGCGATCGTCGGTGGCGCTCAAGAGGCGGCCCGCTTCGGGCTTCACACCGAGGACGTCAAAGAAATCGCCGCTGACCCATAGGACGTTGGCCATGCGGATTTCGCCTCCGCGGGCGAGATTCATCTGTTCCGGGCTCCAGGCGAAGATTCCGGAAAAACCCTGCTGCTGCGCCCGGATCTGTTCCCATTGCGGATTGGTGACGTGCGAGTAGCGGCTGCTGAAGCTCCCGGAAGCGTGGTCGCGGTTGCCGATTTTGACGATCGCCAGTTGCTCCGGATGCTGGACGGGGAGGGTGCGCAGGCGGACGGCGTCAAGAAGCTGGAAAATCGCGGTGTTGGCTCCGATGCCGAGGGCCAGCGAAAGAATCGCGACCAGGGCGAAGCCCGGATTCAGCAGCAACAGGCGGAGACCGTGGCGGATGTCTTGCACTAGGTTTCCGAGCATAGGTTTATCTACTGAGACGGCGCATCCGGACCACGGTTAGCAATCTGTTAGTTTATGGTCTGTGAGCTTACTGAAGAGCATCTTGGCCGGCATCGGAGCGGCGGCGATCGTAAGCCTGGCAATGGCGATTTTTGCACAGGGGTTGCAATATCGAGCAGTCATGTTCGAGCGTCCAGGGGACTCCGCTTACGTTGAGACCCATTGGCATCCGTGGCCCGTGTTATGCATGGTCGTTGTTGCGTTCGCGGCGGGGTTTTGGTCGCAATACCGCAAGGTGCATTAGTCCAGCACCCGGACTTTTATTCGCGAAGCTTCCGTGCCTCCCCGGTAAATGCGCTCCGTCGCCTTCTGAAAATCGCTGGCTTTGGCCGAGGGGATATCTAGAAAGACCTGCGGATTCCGGTCCGTCAGTGGGAACCAGGAACTCTGGATCTGGACCATGATGCGGTGCCCTGGGCGGAACACGTGGCAGATATCCGGCATCGCGAAATCGATCTTCGCTTGCTTGCCGGGGATGAACGGCTCGGGCTTGTCCATGCCGTTGCGGAATTTGCCCCGGAACGGCTCACCGCGGACCATCTGCTGATACCCTCCCATGTGGACGTTGGCAGGGTTGGGATTCGGATCCGGATAGTCGTTGGGATAAACGTCGATCAGTTTGACGACAAAATCGGAATCCGTACCGCTCGAGGAAACCTGTAGGATCGATTGGATCGGTCCGGCGATGGTCACATCCTTTTCGAGAGGCTCGGTCTGATAAACCAGCACATCTGTGCGGCGCGCGGCGAAGCGCTGGTCGTAGGTCATGTAATCGGCCGGCATGCCGCGGCCCACTTCGGCCGTTACCGGCACAGGCTTCGCCGGATCGCTGACATATTCGTCGTACGCGGACGCAGCGGCGGGAGTGAATGACAATGTCCCGCCCGGACCGAAATAAAGCGACCGCGCGGTGGCCTTCTGCGGAGGCCACTGGTCGAAGCGCGCCCATTCGCCGGTTCCGGTTTCAAACACCCATGCTTTCGGAACCCGGCCGTCCGCCGTAGCCTTCAGTCCATTGCCCTTGGTCTTCAAATTCGCCATGAAGAAGGGCAATTCTATGTGCTCGCGATAGAACTCTCCGGTCTTTGAAGAGAAGTTCAGGTTCCCGAGCTTGTCTCCATCCCCACGCGACCATCCGCCGTGTGGCCACGGCCCCATGATGAGCGTCTGCGGCGCGACGGGGCCGGACTTTTCGTTCGCGTAAAAAAGTTTGAGTGGGCCGGCCAGATCCTCGGCATCGAACCATCCGCCGACCCAGAGGACGGCCGGCGTCACGTTTTTCATATGCGGCGCGAGCGCGCGGCCTTGCCAGAAGGAGTCGTAATTGGGGTGCTTCAACAGGTCACTCCAGTAGACGTTCTCGCTATGGATGTATTTTTCGTCGGCGTTGGCCAAGGGGCCCATGTGTAAATAGAAATCGAACTGATCCTGGGTGCCGTACTCGAAAGGCGCTCCGCGGCTGGGCCGCTCCGGTTCCTTGCGCGGCTTGAAGCCGGTATAGAAACCGAAATTGGCGGCCAGGAAGAAGGCTCCATTGTGATACGCGTCGTCTCCATTGCCGACATCGCCCATGGGAGCTTGCGGCGACACAGCTTTCATCGCCGGATGCGCGTTGATGAGGCTGAACGCGGAGTAAAAGCCGGGGTAGGAGATGCCCCACTGTCCGGCGCGACCGTTGTTGTTGGGAACATTTTTCACCAGCCAGTCGATGGTGTCGTAGGTATCCGTGCTCTCGTCCGTCTCCTTGCCGCTGAGGTGCGTGTTGTGGACGGGGACATCGATGAACGTCCCTTCCGAGAGATAACGCCCGCGCACATCCTGATAGACGAAAATGAACCCTTCCTTGGTGAAAAGCTCCGACGGACCCAGGTTGGCAGGGTAGTTGTCGATGCCGTAAGGCGCCACAGAATAAGGGGTCCTCTCCATCAGGATGGGATACTGCTGGCTCGAGTCCTTGGGCACATACACGCTGGTGAACAACTTCACGCCATCGCGCATGGGAATGCGGAAGTCAAACTTGGTGTAGTGGGAACGCGTGTATTCGGCCTGTTGACGCGCCCTGTCGGCGGGGCTGGGTTGTGCGAAAAGCCGCAGAGCCGCGGTGAGCAGGAGGAGAGAAACGGATTTTCTCATTTAGGTACCATCTCACCATGAATCAGCAGCAGGATGTCGTGGTGCGGCAGGCTACGATTTTCGATCTGGATGCTCTTGTTCCACTGTTCGATGGCTACCGGGTCTTCTATCGGAAGCCCAGCGACCCGGAACTGGCCCGGCAATTCTTGAGGGACAGGTTCGAAAACAACGAATCGATTATCTTTATTGCGCTGCGGCCGGATGGTTCCGCGGTTGGATTCACGCAGCTGTATCCCAGCTTCTCGTCGGCATCGGCCGCTCGGATTTTTATTTTGAACGATTTGTTTGTGAGCCCGGAGGCTCGGCGGATGAGAATGGGCGCGATGCTGCTAAGCGCCGCAGCGCGGTTTGGAAAAGAAGTGGGCGCGGTTCGTCTGACGCTGTCCACGGAAGTCACCAATGTCACGGCGCAGGCGTTATACGAGAACGAGGGGTGGGTTCGGCAAGAAGATTTCTACGCCTACAATCTTGCTTTATAGCTTTCGCAAATAGAAAAGCGACAAGACCCCAGCGAGAAGAAGTAGGGTGGTGCCCGTGCCTGTCATCCATAGGACGAGCTTCTCGTCGGGCCACTCCGGATGCATCGACGACAAGACAAGGTTGAAACATATTGCCAGCGCCGCGGCGGCGATCATCAACCAGCCCGCAATGCGGTTTGCCGGATACCAGATGTCGGGCGACGATAACGTCTTCGGCGTTCTGAAGCCGTAGAACCCGTTTGGTGGAACCTTTCCGAGCGCCAACGGAGCGGCCAGGGCGGCGAAGACGATGGGTAGAAGATACCCGATAATGGAAGTCGGCATTTTAAGAAAGTGTATCAGCCGATAGACGCCATTTGGTGCGGGTATAGGCGATGCGGAAGCCCTGCCGTTCGGCGTTGCGCTGGGACTCGCTGCCCGCTTCAGCCACCATCATGGCCAAATCGCAGCCTTGTTCCGATGCGTAACGCATGCGTTCCTGAAGAAGAGCCGCCTGCAATCCTCGACGGCGCATTTCCGGAACTGTCGACGCACCGGTGAACAGGGCGACTCCGTCGTGGATATTGAGCGCTCCGGCTGCACCGGGTTGGCTGTCGATTTCGGCCAGGAAGCAGGTGCAGCCTTCCTTGGCGGCAGCGAGAGCGCCGAATTGCTGCATGAACGGCATCAGTTCCGGGTGTTCGTGGGTCCAGCCGCGGGCGCTAATTTCGGCCCAGAGCTGCGACTCTTCGGGACCGGTGACGCGGACTTTAACATTTCCTGGCGGAGGCGCCTCTACGGGCCGATGCATGACGCTTGAGATTTCGATGGGGCGGTAGCCTCGGGTGCAGAGGAGGTCGAGCGCGGCGACTCCGGTGAGAGGGCTCACCTCGTGATCGACCGGCGCGCCGCGGTCGAAAAAGAAGCGCTCTATTCTATCCAGAGCCGCGGCGGTCAGTTCTTCAAATAAGCCGAGTCCAAACGTCTGCGTGACCGGCGAGTCGACCCCATCGAAGACGACGTAGGCTCCGGCGCATTCCATCCAACAGGAGCCGTGATCGGGGAACAACTTGCGACGCGCCGCGGCGAACTGCATGCAGGCATTGCCTTCGGCGCGTTCCAAGCGGCGGGCGAGTGTCAGGTCGGAGAAGGGGGTCATAACCGCAGGCATCGAGACGAGTCTCGACGCGGCACGCACGAGTGCGTGCGCCACATTATTTTACTAGTTTTCAGAGGGCTTTTCGGCTCGATCGACGACAATGAGGTCTACCGGCAGCTTGCGCGATTCCAGTTTAAGCCCTAGTTGCGATTGAAGGGCGACGAAGAGCGCGGATTGAGCGTCGTCCTTGTCTCCGTCCATGGACCATTCGAGTTTGAAATCGTAAGCTCCGGGCGCGGCAGTGAAATCGGTGACCAGCGTACCCGTCGTTCGCGAGAGCCAGTCCGCGAGCCCGGCCATGGTCATCCCCGTGACTGTGAGTTGCCCCCTGCCGCCATTGGAGTTCGACCCGGTGGCCCCTTCGACCGGCTTGAGCTTCAGTCCGGATTTCGCCAGGACCAGCGCAAAGGAGGGAGCGATTTTTTGTTCATGATGAATAACGAGTTGGAACCGGTCCGCGAGGAGGGTCTGCAACATTAGCTTGAGTTGCGGACCGTTCGCCGCACCTTCGGCTTTCGCGTTGATGTCGAAGCGGTCGCCGTCGATCCAGTTCGGCCCGCCCGAAACCTGGAAATCCTTCACCTGATAAGCGGAGCAGATCAACCCCTTCAATGTTTGACCGGTGAGGACAATCATACCGGTGCGGCTGTGCGAGCCGGAGTGGCCGGGTTGGTCTTTGCTCGGCTTAATCGTCGCGGCTTCAAAGGCGGGCGGCTGGGCGAAGGCACAAACGGCTAGAAAAAAGATGAAGTTCCGCATACTCCTTAGACGCCGGATTTTGGAATTCGTTGACTACTCTTGTGAGCCTTGGGGTGGGCGCGGTCGTAGACGGCCATCAGATCGGTGAGCGACACCTGTGTGTATTTTTGCGTGGTGGAGAGGCGGGCGTGGCCCAGCAATTCCTGGATGGCGCGGAGGTCCGCGCCATCGGCCAACAGATGGGTCGCGTAGGCGTGGCGGAGGCTGTGCGGATGAAGAGAAGAATCGCCGGAGAGCAAGCGGGCGTATAGTTTCACGATGCCACGCGCGCCCCGGTCGGTGAGGCGCTGTCCTTGATGATTGAGAAACACCGCCGGATCAGCCGAGTTGCGAACAGCCAGGTATTTTTCCAGCGCCGACGCGGCTTTCGTGCCGTACGGAGTTTGCCGTTCCTTGCGGCCTTTGCCCCGGACCAGGATCCAGCGCTCGGCCATATCGAAGTCGGTGAGATTGAGGCCCACCAGTTCGCTGATGCGGAGGCCGCAGCCGTAGAGGAGCTCGAATAACAGCAGGTCACGTTCGGGATAAGGACGGTCGAGCGTGTCGGCGGCGACGCCTTCGACCAGCGCATTGGTCCGCTCGGCGGTGGGAACGGATGGCACGCGCTTCGGGCTCTTTGGAGTGCGCACGAATCGTGCGGCATTGGTCGCGATGGTTCCTTCGCGGAGGAGAAATTTGAGGAGCGAGCGGACGGCGGCGAGCTTTCTGCGGATGGAGATGGGGTCGAGACCGCGCTGATAGAGACTGCCGAGCCACTCCCGCAATTGGAGCGAATCGATCTGTGCCGGCGCGGGAGGGTCGGCGCCGGGAGGCGAGAAATAGTCAGCGAATTGAAGGAGGTCGGCGGAATAATTCCGCAACGTGTGTGGAGACGCGTTGGCTTGGCGCAGGCTGTCGAGATACCGTTCGATAGCTTCAGTCAATTCAGACATAGGCGAGCAAATGCTCATGGAGCGCGGCCCGGGCCCGGCGGCAGACTTCGGCCTGCCGGAGCTTTCGATCCTTGGGCGGATGCTCCAGCTTCGGCAGCAGATCGAACGTGATGTTGGCCGGCTGGTAGTTGGCGGGATCGGCTCCGGAGACGTAAGCGCAGAGCGAGCCGAGCGCTGTTTCTCGCGGAAATGCGCGAGGAGATTCGGCGATGGCGGAGACGCCCGCGATCAGGCCTGTGGCGATGGATTCAACGTAGCCCTCGACGCCGGAAATTTGTCCGGCGAAGAAAATGCCGGGATGCGTGCGCAGACGCAGCGTCGCGTCCAGCAGCGCGGGCGCGTTGATGTACGTGTTGCGATGCACCTGGCCGTAGCGAAGGAACTCGGCGTTCTGAAGGCCTGGGATCATGCGAAGGACTCGAGCCTGGTCGCCGAAACGCATGTGGTTTTGAAATCCGACCAGGTTCCAGCTTCCGGCGCGCGCGTTTTCCTGCCGGAGTTGAACCACCGCCCAAGGCCGGCGGCCGGTGCGAGGGTCGGTGAGGCCCATGGGTTTCATGGGACCGAAGCGCAAAGTGTCGCGCCCGCGGCGGGCGATTTCTTCAATGGGCAGGCATGCTTCGAAATATTTCGCGTTGTCCTGTTCGATGTGGGCCGGTACGCTGGACGCGCCAAGCAATGCATCGAGAAAGGCCTCGTATTCGTCGCGGCTGAACGGGCAGTTCAGATAATCGTCGGTGCCGTCGATGGATTTTCCGTAGCGCGATGCACGAAAGGCAACGGAGGTGTCGATCGACTCCGAGTCGACGATGGGGCTGATGCTGTCGTAGAAAAACAGTCTTTCCGATCCGGTAATGCGCGCGATTTCAGAGGCCAGCGCGTCGGGGGTCAGCGGTCCACTGGCGATGATCCATGTTCGATCATTGTCGAGCGCAGTGACTTCTTCGTGGCACAGCTCAATGGCGGATTCGTTCTGGACGGCCCGAGTAACCTCAGCGGCGAAAATTTCGCGGTCGACCGTCAAAGCGTGGCCCGCCGGGACGCGATTGCGGTCGGCAATATCGATCAGCAGGGAACCGAGCCGCCGCAGTTCGTCTTTCAACAATCGGGGCGCGCTGTTTTCCTGTTCGCTCTTGAGCGAATTACTGCACACTAATTCTGCGAGCCACTCGGTCTTATGGGCCGGCGTTTGCCTCGCCGGGCGCATCTCATAGAGGATCGCCTGGCCGCCTGCGCGGGCCACCTGCCAGGCTGCCTCGCAGCCCGCCAAACCTCCGCCAATCACGTGAACTTGTTTTCTCATTGAGATATGCTTATTCCATTATGCTGAACCGACGCGACCTGTTTCGCACCGCAGCCGTGTTTACCGCTGCCTCCTATCAGAAAATCCTCGGCGCAAACGACCGCGTCAACCTCGGCCTGATCGGCGCGGGAGATCGCGGAAGTTTCGTGATGAGCGTGTTCCAGAAGAACGCAACGGTGGACGTCAAGGCCGTTTGCGACGTCTATGGAGCGCGGCTCGACGAGGCTCTGACCAAGGCGAAAGGTGCGAAAGGGTTCACCGATCATCGCAAGCTTCTGGAGATGAAAGAGCTGGATGCGGTGCTGATCGCCACGCCCGATCACTGGCATGCCGGATGCGCCATCAACGCCGTGCGCGCGGGCAAGGACGTGTATTGCGAGAAGCCTCTCACACTCAAAATCGAAGAGGGACCGGCGATCGTGAAGGAGGCGCGAATTCACGATCGCGTGTTCCAGGTGGGCATGCAGCAACGGTCCGGCCCGCATTACATGAAGGCTCGCGATGAGTATATTCAGGCCGGGCGGTTGGGAAAAATCACGATGGCGCGAACGTGGTGGCATGGCAATAGCTATCATCTGCGCAAGGCGCCCGCGTCATTGCAGACGCAGCCATCGAACCTGGATTGGGCGCAGTTCCTGGGTCCCGTCAAGTGGCGCGAATACGATCCGCAGCAGTACTACAACTTCCGAGCCTATCTGGATTTCGGCGGAGGGCAGGTGACGGACCTGTTTACGCACTGGATCGACGCGGTGCACATGTTCATGAAACAGGACGACCCCACGACGGCGACCGCGGTGGGCGGAATTTACAACTATAAGGATGGCCGCACGGCTCCGGACACGATCAACGTGCTGTTGCAGTATCCGAAAGAATGGACGGCGACATTCGAGGCGACGCTGGCGCCGGGAATCACCGGCGCGGCGATCGAGATGTGCGGTACCGAGGGAAAACTGCTGATCACCCGCGGACAGTTTGAATTTACGCCAGTGGGCCGCGGCGCGAAATCGGAAATCGTCAAGGCGGAGCGCGAACTGACCATCGACCACGTCGAGAATTTTCTCGACTGCATGCGGACCAGAAAACGTCCGAATGGCGACGTGTACATCGGGCACCGTTCGGCGCAGGCGTCGCATTTGGGCAACATCGCGTACCTACAGAAGCGGCAGATTCATTTCGACCCGGTGCGGGAAGAGATTCTGCCTTTCTAATGCGCTGGCTCCTGCGAGTTGCGCTATTCGGCGGCATTGCGCTGGCGCAGGAGAACACGGTTTTCAAGACCGCGATTTCCCTGGTCCACGTGGATGCGGAGGTCACTGACGGGACGCGCCTGCTGACCGGTTTTCATAAAGACGATTTTCAGATTTTCGACAACGGATCGCCGCAAACGATCCTTTACTTCTCCCAGGAAGAAACGCCTCTTGACCTGATTCTGCTGTTCGACATCAGCGGCAGCATGGATCCGAAGCTTGAGAAAATTGCCGCTTCCGCCCACGCCGCGCTCGCGCTGCTGCGGCACGGAGATCGCGTCGCCGTGATGGTTTTCAATCGCAAAAGCAGCATCGCCGGACGGTTCACCGACGACATGCAGGAGGTGGAGCGGACGATCAACGAAAAGGTGCTGGGCAAAGCGCAAGGAGGGACACATATCCTGCGCGCGGTAAGCGATGCCGCTGCTTACTTCTTGAAAGAGCCCCGCACGGAGCGCCGGCGGGCGGTGCTGATCATGACCGACAATCACGGGCAGCCGTCGGGGCATACGAACACGGTGGTTCGCGCCTTATGGGAGGCGGATGCGTTGCTGTGCGGGGTAGAACTGCGAGCGTCCGGAGAGACCGCAATGCTGGGCGTCCGCGCGGTGTTGAGTCCGGCCTCGGCGTTTATGAACATGGAGAGCATGACGGCCGCGGTCGAAAAAACGGGTGGCGACCTCATTAAAGGTCACGACCCGGGCGCGGATTTCGAAGAGATGATCCGCCGCCTGCGCCTCCGCTACATGCTGGTGTACGCGCTGCCGCCGGGCAAGCCGGGCGAGGAGCGGAAGGTCAAGGTCGCGCTCAATGAAGACGCGCGAAAAAAGAATCCGCAGGCGAGGGTGCGGGCGAGGGATGGCTATTACATGCCGAAGTGAATCCGCCCGCTGCTATGATGGCTAATAGCTAGATGAAGCACCAGACTGTCACTGCCACCGAACTAAGAGCGAAATGCTACCCAATGCTCCGTGAAATCGGCGAGAATGGCGGCACGCTGACGGTCACAAAACGCGGCCGGGCCATCGCCACCATCTCCCGGGCATCGAGAGCCCCCAAGGTTTCACGAACCTCAAAATAGAGACGGCGGGAGGGGCTTCGTAGCGGAGCCTCCAGCGGTAAAATTCGCAGGGCATGGCCCTGCGCCACACTCGAGCCGCATCAGCCTATAGCTCTTTGTATTCCCCAAAAACTCTCCGCAGACGGTTTGAAATCTCTCCCACCGTCGCATATCCCTCGCAGGCATCGAGAATTTTCGGCATCAGATTATCGGAGCCGCGGGCCGCTTGTTCCAGCGCGTCCAACTTATCCTCGACCGGCGGACGCGTCGCGCGCAGTTCCCTGAGCCTTGCGATTTGCGTCCGCTCGATTTGCGGGTCGATACGGAACGTAGGCGGGGACATCTCGCCTTCCTGGCGAAACCGGTTGACACCGACCACGAGGGCTTCGCCCGTCTCGACGGCGCGTTGGTATTCGTACGCCGCGCTCTGAATTTCGTTTTGTTGGAACCCCTGTTCGATCGCGGCCAGAGTGCCTCCCATCGCGTCGATCCGATCGATGTAATCGCGCGCGCCCTGCTCAATTTCATCGGTCATTTTTTCAATCACGACGCTGCCGCCAAATGGGTCGGCGACGCTAGTCACTCCGGTTTCGTGCGCGATGATCTGCTGGGTGCGCAGGGCCAGGCTGGCCGATTCCTCCGTCGGCAGGCCCAGTGCTTCGTCGCGCGAATTCGTATGCAGCGATTGCGTGCCTCCCAGCACCGCTGCCATCGCCTGCAATGCCGTACGAACCACGTTGACGTCGGGCTGTTGCGCGGTAAGCGACGACCCGGCGGTTTGCGTATGAAAGCGCAGCATCATCGACTTCGGATTCTTCGCGCCAAAGCGTTCCTTCATGATGTGCGCGTATAACCGCCGCGCCGCGCGATACTTCGCGATCTCCTCCAGAAAATTGTTATGCGCGTTGAAGAAGAAGGAAAGCCGCGGAGCGAACGCGTCGACGTCGAGGCCGGCTTTCACGGCCGCTTCGATATAGGCGATGGCATTGGCCAGCGTGAACGCCACTTCCTGAACGGCCGTGGACCCCGCTTCGCGAATGTGATAGCCGCTGATTGAGATGGTGTTCCATTCCGGCAGTTCGGAGCCAGCCCAGGCGAACAGGTCGGTAATGATGCGCATGGCCGGCCTCGGCGGATAAATATAGGTGCCGCGCGCGATGTACTCTTTCAAAATGTCGTTCTGGATGGTGCCTGAGAGTTTGCGAACATTCGCTCCCTGGCGTCGCGCCACCAGCACATAAAGTGACAGCAGAATCGCCGCCGTGGAATTGATGGTCATCGACGTCGTGATCCGTTCCAGCGGAATCCCGTCAAAAAGCCTCTCCATATCGGCCAGAGAGCAGATCGCGACGCCGACGCGGCCTACTTCGCCGGCAGCGAGCGTATCGTCCGAATCGAGGCCCATTTGCGTCGGCAAATCGAACGCCACCGACAACCCGGCGGTGCCCTGCGACAGCAGATAACGGTAGCGGCGATTGCTTTCCTCGGCGCTGCCGAACCCGGCATACTGGCGCATGGTCCACAAGCGGCCCCGGTACATATCGGGATAAATCCCACGCGTGTACGGAAACGAGCCGGGTGACTCACTCATGACCGGGTGATCTTTCGCGCCTTCAGAAAGGAACTGATGCCGAAGTAGGCCATCAGTATCGCGAATCCCACCGAAATCGCGGCTTTAAGAAAGCTTTCCGAGTTGCCGTCCACCGCGCGGATGTTGCGCCATGCCGAAGGCGCGGCCCAAATCGCCAGAATGATGAAAACGAAGCCGATCACTTCGTTCCACAGCGCGTGCATGGGGCGAATGATGCCGGGAAGCACGTGCCCCAGAAATCGATTCACCATCCCCGCCTTGCTTCCTTGACGCGCCATTGGCTGATATACTCATCCTAACATTCGCGGCGAACCGGGCCGATATTGATAGTACAGGGCATTCCTGAAACCGGATGCCCGCGCCCGGCATCTCGTAAGTGGCGGCAGTCGCGATGATATGCTGAAGGAGGCTTCGGGCAAGGCGCCCGGACCGGCAGGAATCGAGGAACTTTTGGAAGATCGACTAAAGGAGCTCATGCAGGAACTGGGGAACGCGATTAACGAATCGCTCTCCGATTCCGACCGCATCGCCGCCGCCATTGGCGAGATCAAGCGCGCCGGCTACGACGTCTTCCTGGTGCTCGAAGCTACCATCGGTTTCAACAAGCGCGAAGAAGGCGAGGAGTCCGAAGACGGCGAAGCCGTCGAAATCGAAGCCCCTCCGGAGACCACCAACCGCCGCAAGGTCGGCAAAATCAAGCTCACGTCGCAGGATCACAAATTCCTGCGGGCGCTGAAAATCTCCATCGACGACGAAGGTCGCTAGCTAGTATTTTCCGCATCTTGTCCGCATGCTCACGCATGGCCGTTCAACTCCCGCATGCATCCCGACACATGGCGCTAAGCACGGAACCGCCATGCGTCAGCGTGCGGACAGACGTTCCGGAACGGCGAAAAATCGACGTGCGGTAGAATGAGAGGTACACCGCATGATCCTCGAAACGATCCCGGAAGGCCTCACTTTTGACGACGTTCTGCTATTGCCTTCGCACAGCGACGTCGTTCCCGCGCAAACCGACACGCGCACCTTGGGCACGCGTAACATCGCCCTGAACATTCCCGTGCTCAGCGCCGCCATGGATACGGTAACCGAATCGCACCTGGCCATTGCGCTCGCGCAACAGGGCGGCGTCGGGCTGATCCATCGCAACATGCCGATTGACAAGCAGGCCGAAGAGGTCGACCGCGTGAAACGCTCGGAAAGCGGGATGATCGTCGACCCGGTCACCGTCGACCCCGAACAAAAAATCTACGACGCGCTCGAAGTGATGAAGCGCTATCGCATCTCCGGCGTCCCCGTCACCAAGAACGGCAAGCTGGTGGGCATCCTGACCAATCGCGACCTGCGCTTCGAGACTCGCTACGACCTGCCCATTCAGAACGTCATGACGAAGGAGAACCTGATCACGGTCGCGGTGGGGACGACACTCGAAGAAGCCGAGGCGATTCTGCATCGCCATCGAGTGGAAAAACTGCTGGTCGTTGACGATCAGTACATGCTGAAGGGTCTCATTACGGTCAAGGACATTCAGAAAAAATTAAAATATCCGAACGCCGCGAAGGATCCGCAGGGGCGTTTGCGAGTCGGGGCGGCGCTGGGTTCCTCCGGCGATTACCTGGAACGCGCGCAGGAACTGGTCAAGAAGAAAGTGGACGTGCTGGCCGTCGATTCGGCGCACGGCCACAGCTCGCGCGTCATGGAAGCGATTTCCGCCATCAAGAAAGCGTTTCCCGAAGTCGACCTGATCGCCGGCAACGTGGCGACGTTTGAAGGCGCGCGCGACCTGATCGCGCTGGGCGTGGACGGAATTAAGGTCGGCATCGGACCTGGTTCGATCTGCACCACCCGAGTAGTCAGCGGCGCGGGCGTCCCGCAGATCACCGCGATTGCCGAGTGCGCGAAAGCGGCCAAGGGCACCGGCATCCCGGTCATCGCCGACGGAGGCATCAAATATTCAGGCGACGTAACCAAAGCCATCGCCGCGGGCGCCGATGCAGTGATGATCGGCAGCCTGCTGGCCGGGACGGAAGAGAGCCCCGGCGAAACGATTCTCTATCAAGGCCGCACGTTCAAAAGTTATCGCGGCATGGGCTCGATGGGCGCGATGACGCAAGGCTCGAGCGACCGCTACGCCCAGGATTCGAACGGTAAACTGGTCCCGGAAGGAATCGAGGGCCGCGTGCCATATAAAGGATTGCTCGCCGAACTGGTCTATCAACTGGTGGGCGGATTGCGCGCCGGCATGGGCTACTGCGGCTGCGCGACCATCCAGGAATTGCGCGAGCGCGGACGGTTCGTGCGTGTGACGTCGGCGGGATTGCGTGAGAGTCACGTGCATGACGTGATTATCACCAAGGAAGCTCCGAACTACCGGCTGGAGTAATTAGGTGGCGACTCCCTCTGCCGTCGCTACGACCTGATGACGTGTCTGCCGATAAAATCCAGACGCTTGGCGCCTGGCCAATTTAGGTTTCTCAGAATGCTCGCAATCACCGACAGACGGTAAGAGGACCCGGCGATGCCGAGCATGTCGAAGCGCAGGCAGACATAGCGCCAAATCTGCTCCTCCCCGCGGATCTCCAACCGGTCCGCTTCGGCCCAATTTGTTTTAATTACCTGGATGACCTCTTGATCGCCGACTCCGTCGAGGATTGTTGGATAGCGCCATCGCAACTCTGCCGCCCAGGATAGCAACAGGCGCTTTTGGTACTCAGAGGCAAGATGATTGAGTTGCTCGGATCTCAAGATCATTCCGGCCAGTCCTCCATTGCAGGCCAAGTCAGCGGAACGCCGGAGCCCACCAACTCCGCGACCCTCTCGGCCCGCATCACGAACTCATTTCGGGAAGCCAAAGGAACGGAGCTGGCGAGCTGCCGCCAGAAGTGAAGGTCCTGCCATTGTCCCGAGACCAGAATCAGGCTATGGACGGGATCATTTTCATCGTCGTCGAATTCGAACATCGCGTAGATTCCGAGATCCCAATCTGTGAGCCGGGTGCCTTCGAACACATCGATCAAAGTCCAGTCCGTGGTGGTCGCTATCAGGCACGCCTCTCGCAGAGCGTCCGATATGGGGGCCGGAAATCCAAATTCGGCCCAAAGACCCGGCTTTCTGCAAGCGCTCGTCAATAATGAATTCCAGCGGATGGAGGCAGGACGGTCGACGACCGCATAAACATGCAGCACCCATCGCCGAAGGCGGTCGGCGACCTTTTCGCCTCGAGCCAACCTAACATCCGCGAGGAGATCGTGGGCGCTTGGAGCGGGCAGCTGTTGAAGGCCGGCCTCCAGTCCGCGGTGAAGCCACCGCCGGATGGTCTCGATCAGCGGCTGCGTGGGCGATTCCACCCAGTCGAAACCGGCAACGGGCCGAAAGGGCTCGGCCCGATCTAGTGTAATCGTGGCGGCCATCCTCTGCCACCGCCGCGTATCGAAATCGTCCACCGTGCCCTCCTTTGCCTCAGTTTGTTCCCCACTATCGATGCCATCAAGTCTCGTTGCCAGAAGAATTGGATCCACCGGATCGGAAGAGCCCCCCGATCCCGACAACAATAGCGGCGGCCGCACCCGCCGCGGCCTCGACCGGAGCGGCCGCAATCGCGAGGGCGACGACCCCAACGAAGGCCACCACTGTAACGACCTTAGCCACTTTGCCGCCATCCACCCTAGGCGCCGAAACAGGCTCGCTATCCGGCTGTTTCTTGTCCTCCGGCTGAGGCTTCACGAAGGGGAAAGGGATCGGCCTCGGCGCGAGTGCCTTATTGCAGCCGTCCGGCGGAGGGGCGTTCCGATCACCCTTCCACTGGTCGTCCGAGGGAGGTTCAGTGTTCACCCACTGGGTGACGTCCGTGGGCGGATCTCCGCAACCCGCTGGATGCTCGCGGAATCGCTTCGCATACGCCTTTAACTTATTCCAAAGTCCGCGGTACTGGTCGTCGTGATTCTTCCAGCTATCTGTGCCCGGCCCGCAGCGGCCATTCACCTGCTCGTCATAGCGATTCTTTAGGCCGTGTCGGCCGCCGCCGTCGTTTTCGGGCGACCGCTTGTCCCGATTGATGAACTCCAACATGCAGGCCAGCAGCTCATCGCACGACAGCTTTGCGGGATTCTTTGGACAATCCAATCCCGTGCTCCCGCAACAAGGTGTCAAGCCGACCTCCTCGTGAGGATACCCCAAATGCAACCCCCGTCTCAAAGAGCATCCCGACGTCAGGCGGGCGGGGTCCATAAAAGCAGGGCCGGACCATGCCGCGCCACGCGACGGAAGCCAGCCCTATTTCCCCGCCGACAGAAACCGCGCGACGCTCTCATTCAAGAACTTCCCATCCGCCGGATTACTTGCTGCCCCCGCCGTGTGCCCCCATAGCGACGGGATTGGGCGGAACGTCACTCCTGGGATGAAGGCCTGCTCATAGCGCGCATCGCCGATGGGGAAATAGAGATCCGTCTCCGAAGGCATGTACATAAACGGAACCTTGATCGAGCCGAGCGCCTTCTCGACATCTCCGTTGAATCCCGGCGTCGTGCCGACGTCGTGTTTTTCCCAAGTCCGAGCTTGCAGAATGTAATCGTTTGCGTCGGCGCTGAAGCGGGTGCGGAACCGGTTCATGACCTGTTCGAACGTCGTACCCGGCTGCGCGCTCGCGCGCCACAATTCTCTCCGCCACCACTCCTGCGAATAGAGCCACGCCGCCCATACCATTCCAAACGCCGCCAGGCCTGTCTTAGGAGGAGTTTTATAATCGCCATTTTCGAACGCCGGATCGGCCGTGAGCGCGGCGATCTGGCCTTCCAGGCGCACGATTCCGTGCGGATACGTCTTCGCCGTGCCCGACGTCGCGACAATTCGGTCGGCGAACGTCGGATAGCTCACCGCCCATTGGAACGCCTGCTGCGCGCCCATCGAAAAACCGATAATCGCGCGAAGGTGCATGACCTTCAAATCCCCAGTCAGCAATTTGTGCACGGCTTCGACGTTGTCGCGGATGGTCATCACCGGGAAGCGAGGACCATGAAAAGGCTCCGGAGTGTTGCTGGGCGACGAAGAACTCCCGTTGCCGAATAACTCCGTCGTTACCAGGAACAACTGGGAAGTATCTAGCGCCTTGTCCTTCCCGATCAGCCACTCATAGCCGCGCATATTGGCCATGTAGTGCGAAGGAAGCAGCACCGCGTTGTCCCTGGCGGCGTTCAGATGGCCGTAGGTTCCATACACGATGTGAACCTCCGGCAGCGTCGCGCCGCCTTCGGTACGAAAGTCCCGAATCACAAATTCATGGCGCTCCGGCTTGTCCTGAGCGAAGCACGTCAACGAAAAAAACAGCAGGACGAGTTTCTTCATGTTAATAGACAGTATAGAATCGAGCCATGCCCGGACATGCTTTAAACGATCTGCCTGCCCTTTGGCAGCAGCACACCGACCACGAATTTGTCACCCGAGACACCGAAGCCACCCTCGCCACCATGGTCGAGGACGCGTATGTGAATCACATCCCAGTGCTCACCGGAGGCCGCGGCAAGGATGCGCTGCGCGCTTTCTACTCTAACGACTTCATCCCGAAAATGCCTCCCGACACCACGCTCATCCCCGTCTCGCGCACCGTGGGCGAGGACCAGCTCGTCGACGAAATGATCTTTTCCTTCACCCACACCCAGGAAATGCCGTGGATGTTGCCGGGCGTCGCGCCCACCAACCTGCCGGTGAGAATTCCGCTGGTCGCCATCGTTAAATTTCGCGACGGCAAGCTGGCGCACGAACACATCTATTGGGATCAGGCTTCGGTGCTGAAACAGATCGGACTATTGACCGACCCGTCGCTTCCTGTGCGTGGCGTGGAAACCGCCGAAAAAGTAATTTCCGGCTAGCGGTGAAACGGCAAATGCCGCTTGAACCAGCGTGCTACATCCGGCCCAAACTCTGGCGCCAGATTGGTCAGCCCCGCGCCCGCCACGTTGGTTCCCCAATTCGTGAGAGAATCGCGCGTGGTTCTGCTTACCGCCGGATAGTACGCGTTCGAAAGCCCCGCGCTCATCGCGCAACCCAGCACGTTGGCTGAATTAAACGTCGCGTCTCCCGAGTCTTTTCGAGTAATCACCGCCCGGCTGATGGCGTAACCGATACGCGGCCACATTTTTCGCGTAGGCCCCATGCGATAGTAGCGCGTGTCCTGGTGAAAGGCCGAAGCGAGCAGAAAGTCCGCGAAAAAATTCTGGGTGGTGTCGTCCGTGACCGTCGCGGCAAAGCGCTTCGGAAAAGCGCCGCGCTTCCACGGATGCTTTCCATAAAGAGGAGCGGACCGGGTCAATTGCGACGCCGTGGCATCCAGGCTGGCCGACACCAGCGTCAGTGGAGTTACCGTTTCATCGACGAAGAATTTCCATTTTTCGGAGACGGACGGCGACAGGAGCATGATCGGGCTCTGCGCCGTCGGGTCCGGCAGAAGAGTGTCCTGCGCGTGGGCGCAAGAGAGGAGCGGAACCAGCAACAACCAGCGTGACCCGCGCAAGAACATCTGTGGCTTTCCTCACCCCGTATGAAGAAACCTTGAGTCTATCATATTAGACCATATTTGACTGTTTTTCGATGCAGTATCGAGCCGCAAATGAGCTTAGAATTAACTATATGGCCATTAACTGGATTGCGGTCGTTCCCTTTACGATCGTCCACATCGGAGCCGTGGCCGCCCTGTTCTACTTCAGCTGGCCCGCGGTGTTCACCGCCGTCGCGCTTTATTGGATCGCACTAAGTCTAGGAATCGGAATGGGTTACCATCGCCTGCTGACCCATCGATCGTACCAGGTTCCGAAGAGCGTCGAATATTTTCTGGCCGTGTGCGGCACCCTTGCGCTCGAAGGCGGTCCGCTATTCTGGGTCACCACGCATCGCATCCACCATCAATTCTCCGACCGCGCCGGCGACCCGCACACGCCGCGCGACGGGAGATGGTGGTCGCATATCACCTGGATGCTGGTCGGTAATGCCACCAAGTGCAGCCCGGAAGATTGCCGCCGCTATTCGCCCGATCTGTTGAAGGATCCATTTATCGTCTGGTTGTCGAAAAACAACGCGGTGCCCGTTTTGGTTCTCTCAGGGCTGCTGCTGGCCTTCGGCGGATTGCCGTTTTTCCTGTGGGGCGTTTGTTTCCGTATCACGGCGAATCTGCACGCCACGTGGATGGTGAACTCGCTGACCCATTTCTGGGGAACCAGGCGATTTGAGACTCGCGACGATTCGCGCAACAACTGGTTCGTCGCTCTGCTCAGCTTCGGCGAAGGCTGGCATAACAATCACCACGCCCATCCGACTTCGGCCCGCCATGGCCTCGAGTGGTATGAGCTCGATATGAGCTGGCTCATGATCCGGTTTCTGCAAGCGGTCGGCGTCGCAGACCGGGTTCGCGTCGCGCCCAGGGATCTGCCCGCTGACGGTGCGTCTGCCACTGCGGTAATCTCAAGGAATCGATGAAACCAATTCTATTGATCCTCGCCCTGGCGATTCCCGCCTTCTCTCAATCCGCGACGAAAGACGCCCTCGTGAAGCACTGGAAGGTGACCGGCGATTTCACCATCGCCGTCGCCAAGCTGATGCCGGCCGACCAGTACGGGTTCCGTCCCGTGCCCGTGGAACTGAGCTTCGGACAGTTGATGGTGCAGATCGGCGCGGCGAATGTCGGCGCATGCGCCGCTGCCAGCGGAATGGCGCGGCCCGATGTGCCCGCAAAACTGGCCGCCGCCTTGAAAGACGAGAAGATCGACGTCGATAAGGACACGGCGGTCAAGTTTCTCTCCGATACTTTCGATTTCTGCAACCAGGCCGTCGCGTCGATGACGCCGGAAATGCTCGATGCGGTGGTCGGCCCGGCCACCCGCAAAATGACCGGATTCGAGTGGCTGTGGGCCTATTTCACGCACACTGCGCACCATCGCGGGCAGGCCGAAGTGTACCTGCGCGTGAAAGGCATCACGCCGCCGCCGTACGTTTTTTAGCGCGAGCGAGCATCGACACTAGAGTGTGGTGCGTCGCAAAACCTGGCAGTTATGTGGCGTATCGCACTCATGCGTGCCGCGTCGAGACTTATCTCGACGCCGGTCCCTCGGGTATTAGAGACAATAGGCCACGCATCGACACGAGTGTCGACGCGGCACGCCGAGGGCGTGCGCCACGTTTAGTTCTCGGTGGGC